>Ga0315285_10000007_pt1 | contig 273544 bp, 310 predicted proteins | sample YL17G09_36_MG_FD_203698 | JGI IMG/M metagenome (GOLD analysis project Ga0315285, IMG submission 203698) | Sediment microbial communities from Yellowstone Lake, YNP, Wyoming, USA - YL17G09_36 | ecosystem: Environmental > Aquatic > Freshwater > Lake > Sediment | place: USA: Wyoming | collected... | reverse complement strand
CGAGTCACTGCTCCCATAAGGTCTTGTAGCCTCATCTTCTAGAGTATCTACCCATCCGTAAATTGCAGATACGTTCACAGATCCAGTATTCTTTACAGTTATGTTTTTATGACCGCCTGCTGTACCTACTATTATCTGGGTCCAGTTTAGATAGTTTGGATACAAAGTTATCTGAGATATTGATGATATGTTTACATCTATGTCAGTGGTATTTGATGCTGCTGCAAAGACTGTTATTGATACTGTTGAAAGTAAAAAAGCAATTGAAATAACTAAAAGTACAAAAAGTAGAATAATTTTTTTATTCATACGACCACACGTTGCTTATAAATTTGGTAAGCCGATATATAAACATTATTATATTTAAAAAATCAATAAGTCTTATGAAAATTTATGTCTTTTTCATGATTTCTCTCCTATTTTTCGCTCTTTTCACCTTTGTTTCATACGCAGAAGACAGGCTTTTCGTTGGTGTATCTCCTTCAGTGGTAGATTTGGGTGAACTTGGAAGGGGTACTACTAATCTTGTAAAATTTTACATAGTAACTATATCAGACAATCCCATTTTAGTCCGTTTAGAAGCTGAAAACGGCAGATTAGACTTTTTCGACAATAATTATGTTGATTCTATTTTTAATTTCTCTGAGGAAGATACCGCAACCTGGGTAAAGTTCTTAAGTAATCCGGTAGAGCTTAAACCGCAAAATGAAACCCTGAAAACAAATTACGAGTCTATAAAGGGTTGGAGAGAAGTAAACTTTTTAATAGAAGTCCCTAGAAATGCTGAGCCAGGATACCATCTTATTAAGGTTAGACCTACACCCTTAGAAACTTCAGTAACAAAAGAGGCGGTTGGAGCAAATGTAATTGCTATAACCTCTATTAATGTTATTTTCAAAGTTCATGGCGACGCTAAAAGAGAAGGTGTAATCCTAGATTCTACAGCAGGTGATTATGGACAAAATAATTTAGAAATGAATACATTCTTTAAAAATATAGGCACAACAACCATAACAGCTAAAGCTATTCAAAGGATTTATGATAAAGATAGTAACTTTGTAACTGAAATAGCTTCTTCTAAACAATTTGTAAAGCCTAACGAAATAAAAAGTTTAAATAGCTTCTTGCCTTTAACAAGCCTTTCTGCCGGAGATTATCAAGTCTTAACTACTGTAAGCTACACTACTGACTCAGCATATAAAAATTCAACTATATTCATCTCTTCAGAGGCTATTTTAGTTAAACCTGGAGCAGAAGAACTTTCAACATGGGTATTTATAATTATTATCATAGTAATTGCAATTGTAATTTACAGGTGGGTTCATTGAAAAAAGAAATCATTGTTGCTATAGTTATACTGATTATATTTTTATTTATTGCAACATTAGATCCTTCAGGACCTACAGAGTTAGTGAATGAAAAAAACATCTCAAATTATTCTAACCTCTTCTTTGATTATAAAATAATAAGATATCCAACAAGTGCAGAAATCATACCTGCAACTGAAGAAAATATAAATCTAGGAATAGTAACAGACCCGTGGAACATTAAATTTGGAGTTATTCCTGGAAATGGAAGTTATGTAAAAAGATATATTAATATAAAAAATACGAATGGAAATTATAGTAAAATAAAACTAAAAGTCTATGGGAACATAACTCCCTTAGTAAATTTTAGTAAAAACGACTTTGTTTTAAATGAAAACGAAAGCATCGCTGTTGAAGTTAATTTATATACAGAGTCTGCAGAATTTGATAATTTTTCGGGAGAAATTGATGTTATTATAAAGGCTCCTAAATATGATTTTCTAAAAATAATAACGTGATATAATGAATAAAACATCTCTTTTCTTTGTTTTGTGTTTTTTGATTATAACCAAGATTGCTTTTTCATCTTTAATAGAAGTTGATATAAGTGAAGATGTTAAAAGCGAGATAATTCATGAAACCATAACTACCTCTTTTAATATAGTTAACTTTTCTACAGAATTCTATAACACCGGAAGCGTACCTTATGATGCAAGAGCTAGGATTTTTGTTTACAACGAAGGCAGATTAATATTTAGCGGTTGGAGTCAGAAGGGAGATCTGATGCCTGGAGACAAGAAAACTTTTGATGTTTATTGGTATGCAAGCTCCTCAGGAAATTACGAGTCAAAATTAAGGATTTATTTTGGTAACGAAATTATTGAAAATGAAAAAAGAGAATTTCAAGTTAAGGATTCTTTAGACTCTGAGGATGTTTTCATAATTGAAAATTTTAGAACTTATGATGACCATGTAGTTTTTGATATTGTAAGTAAAAAGGATGTAGAAAATGTAATAATAATTCCTTCTGATTATGTTTCAGGATGGATTTTTGAGCAAAAAGCAATTGAAAACGTTAAAAAAGATTTAATTAAGACGATATCAATTAATTATCAACCGACTGTCTGGAAACCTACAAGCTTAAAGATAGCTGTTGTAGCAGAGAATGGAAAATTCTATTCGGAAAAAATCGTTGAAATGGAAAAAGGGCAAGGAGTAATGAATTTGATTTACAGCATTTTGGATAATCTAAAACTCTTACTATTCTAGCTATATTGCAGCAATATAGTATATACAACGCTACAATAATGTTTATATATCAATTTTATGTGACTTCTATATGGAAGCTATATGGAAGAAAAGCCTATTACAACAGATGATTTTGAAAAGAAAATTCTAGATTTATTAAGCGCTAAACTTTTATCGGTTTCTCAAATTGCAAAGGAATTAGGCGTAAGAAGAGACTTGATTGCAGGATATCTAGAAGCATTAAAAAATCAAGGAAAGCTTGAATTTCACAAAGTTGGTAGATCTAACGTTTATACTGTTTCGAGGGTGGAAAAATGAAAAAATATTTTATCGTTTTATTGATTTTGATATTAGTACAAAGAATTGCATCTGCATTCCCGGTAATTGATAATGTCTCTGTAAATCCTCAATCTCTTTGGCTTGGTGAAAGTCCTATCATTTCATTAAATTGCTTTGATAATGAAAACAAAACAATCACATCTGTGTATGCTAACACCTCAGGACCAGGAATAATATTACCTCGCCTTGACTTTACAGGTGTTAATCCGTTCACAGGTAATTATAACCAATTTAAAACCTATCTGGATAGAGTTGGAAATTATGATGTAATTATATCTTGTAATAATAATGAAAGTCAAAATACACCTTTTTCAACAAGTTTTACTATCTCTAAACTTACTGGTCTAATAAGTTTTATAGATTCGATAGGATACATTGGAGATGAAATAGAAATAGACTTCCTTGTTAAGAAAGATGATGTTGTTTTGTCTTCTGGTGTAAGTTTTAACATAACCTTAAATTATCAGATAAAACAGTTGAAAGTTCCTCCGGCATATGATTTGTCTAAAGGTTGGGTTTTGAAATTAGACTCCCCCTCAACAGAAGGTACATATAACGTAAAAGTATATGCATATTACGATAGAGCAAATGTCTCAAATAGTAGTTCAATTAGCATAATGAAAAGAATTGATTTTGGCGTTGTCAGCTTAAGCAAGAATTGGGTTAATGGCAACGAAAACATAACACTTAGCCTAAAAGCAAAGGATATGGGAAATATAATAGATGTTAACAAGAATAATTTGAACATCCAAATAGCTTCTACAAGTGTAAACATACTGAGTATTGATAGGAGTGGAGACTTGTATAATGTAAGAATAACTGTTCCTTCATTATATGCAGGTACTTATGAATTAATATCTACCTTAAGCTATGAAGGTAGCATATACTCTGACACAAAGTCAATAGATTATATTGTAGAGGTAAAGGGAAAGATAGTTGACAATAATAACAAAGGAATAAACACTCAGATAAAATTCTTTTCAGGTAATGTAGAGAAACTAAGGCTTTCTACAGATGGCACTGGTTATTATTCTAGCTCTATACCGCCAGGAACTTATGATATTCAAGTAATATTTCCCCAATCCACACTTTACTTAGATTATGTTTCAATAAGCTATTTCAACGATCCTATAAAATATTTTTATTCAAATGAAGACTTGGTTTCTGGAATAAGAAGTGCCGGCTTGTTTGGCTATGAAGTAGCCTTAGATTACGATGAGGCTAACATAGAAATGAATTATGATGAGAAAAACCTATTAGATGAAACGCAATTAACAATTTTCAAATGTTCTAACTGGAATTCTGGTAGAAAAACTTGTAACGATAATTGGTTTGAGGTTTATGGTGATTTTGACACTGTGAGAAATCTGGCAAAATTAAATCTAACTAGCCTTTCTGCTTTTGTAGTAGGCGAAAGAAAAGCAATAAATGTTAACTTCAACCTAGATAGTGAAAGATACTATACAGATAGTATTGTAAGGATAATAGGTTTGGTAAAGGATCTAGATGGAAGCAATGTAAATAATGCTACGGTTAAGATGTATGTTAAAAACACTGAAATTAAAATAAATACAAGTTCGGATAATAACGGTGTATTTTCTATTGAATTTAAGGCACCTAAAAATGAAGGAAATTACACTTTAGTTTTAAATGCAGAAAAGCCTCCTTACATAAGCTTTAGTGGCAGTAAGAATTTTGATGTTATAAAAAGTAGAACAGTTGAAATCCTTATTCCAGATACTATAAAACTAAAACAAGGTCAGAGCTTCACTCAGGAAGTTTCAATAGTTAATACAGGTCAAGCAAATCTATTAAACTTAAATATCTCTCTTACTGGAATACCAACCAATTATTTTAACTTAACGAATTTTATAGGAAGGTTGAATGAAAATGAGGAAAATAAGATATTTATCTATTTCTCAATTCCAGAAAATGCTGAAAAGAAAACTTACGGTGCCACCTTAGAGGTTTCAAACAGCGAAATAAAGCAGGAAAGAGTATTCGGTTTTACTGTAGTTGATAAAAATGAAACTGTTGATATTCAAAGTACGCCTGCCGGGAGGTTCATTTTACCAAAGTTAGACTCTAACTCCGTTTACATAATAGTCTTTGCAGTAGCGGTTTTTTCAATAGCAATATTTCTTAAAAAAATGAAAATCAAAAAATCCAAAAGAAATGATGTAAAGGATTTTCTATCTGATGTAAAGGATTCCCTTAGATATAGAAAGACTGAAATGACAACAAATCTAAAAAATGTTTCTGATTATAGAGATTTGATTAAATCTGAATTCCCAAACGCATTTAAAAACAAAGATAAGTATGGTAAGAATAATTGATGTTTGCTCAGGCAAAGGAGGTGTTGGCAAGACTACTGTAGCTGCTAATCTAGGTGTAGCTCTTCAAAAATTCAACAAAAAGGTAGCTGTCATAGATTGTAACTTCACAACGTCTCATCTCAGTCTTCTCTTCGGCATGTACTCATATCCTGTAACTTTGAACAGTTTTCTAAAAAATGAGGCGAGAATAGAGGATGCCACATACCTTCACAGCTCTGGATTAAGGGTAGTTCCGGCATCTCTAGATTTTAGAGACGTTGTAAATGTTGAAGCTAATGACTTGAAACAAAAGTTAAAGAACGCTTTTTCTAACTATGATATAGTTTTTCTTGATTCTGCACCGAGTCTTGGGAGAGAGAGTCTTATAGCTCTTCAGGCTAGCGATGAGGCATTGTTTGTCGCAAGTCCTCATATACCATCCCTCGTAGATGTTGTAAAATGCTATCAACTAATTAATACGCTAGAGGATAGACCATTACCGATTGGAATAATAGTAAATAGAGTCAGGAACAAAAGTTATGAGATTAAACCAGATGAAATAAGGAACTTCTCTGATTTGCCTGTAATCGGGATAGTGCCTGAAGATGAGAAAATATTAGAAAGTGCAAATAAAAAGACCTTAATAACGATATCAAAACAAAATTCATCTTCAAGCAGGGCTTTTTTTGAGATTGCTGCAAAACTTGTAGGAGCTGAGTACAGAAGACCTAATTTCTTCCGTAGATTTATAGAATCGTTTAAGTAGTGATTAAGTGTCTATTAAAAACAGGATAAGCAAATCAATAATTTTAATATTATTTTTAATCTTATTAAAATTTGTTTTAGCATATGATTCTAACCTAGACCCTATAATTCAATATAATCAGTCTGGCCAGCCATATGTTGCTTTTGGTGAAACTCCTTCTGGTGATTATAACGATTTGAATGCTTTAGGAGATGATTTGACTTATGATATACCTGAAGCATTAGATGTTTCTCTCTATAGATTAGAAGTTTGGCACAATTCATCTCAAATAGCTGATGGAAATATTTTATCTGTTAACGTCTCAATAAACTTTACAACAAACGTATCAGATTACTATTCTCTACAAATTTACGACTTTGAGAACTCAGAATGGATTTCTACTGATTGTGATTTTGGCAATGTTCTAGCAGATACTCCAACAAAGTGGTGGTGCAACAAGACCTTAAACTCAATGAACTTTAATTCTTCTGATAGAAGAGTAAGGATAAGAATAAATTCTACTGATGATAATGACGTTGGTTTGTTGAAAGAAGATTATATTCAATACTTTATCGGATATGAAACCAGCTATTTAGAAGTTAACATCACAAGTCCTAACTCGTCTTTTACTACAAATGTTATACAAAATTTTACATTCCTTATAAATGCAACAATAGTATGTAGAGACGGACCTTGTGGAGAAGTCACAGGAATAGCTAGATATAACCTGTCTTCTCCTAATCCTGATACTCCTGTAAATACTACCTTGGGAGATAAACCATTCTATGTTCAAGAAGTTCCGGCCGAAGCCTTGAAGTCTTGCGGAATTATGTATAAAGATCAAACATGTAAATTAAATTGGAACATAAATGCAACAGGTGATATAGGCACTTCTTGGAAAATAGGTGTTTTATTTAATTCATCATATCCTGAAGTAAAAGAGAACCATACTGACAACTCAACTGTTTCTATTACCCCTTGTACAGAAGATTTTAGTTTAGCTTGGACTTCAATAAGGTTTGGCTTATTAAACTCTGGAACTGAAAAGGAACCTGCGCCAGAGAATAATAACAACGTTTATAACATAACTGTTAACTCTGGAAGTTGTAATCTAGATTTTTATATAAAAGGAACAGACCTTGAGAACAAAACTTTGAATTCTGTTATAGAAGTTAGAAACATTACATGGAGTAATACAAGCAATAGCTATACATCATCTTTCAATCTGACAAAGACAGACGAAGTTATTAAACTAAACGTACCTCAAAACACAAACGTTACAACTTGGTACTGGATTAACGTTCCATTCATTTACGCTGGATATTATAATGGAACCATAACAATAACGAGTGTTAAAAATGTCTAAATTATTCGAAGTAATAATTTTATTTTCATTGTTGCTCTCATCAGGAGCTTATGCAATAAGCATGGGAAGTGTTGTTAAAAATGATTTCGAGAAGATAACAAACAGTGAGTCAGCCAAATTCACATTGCTCTTTTGGAATATTGATAAAGAGTCTTATCGAGTGAGATTATATATTAGAGAACTTCCTAATGATTGGATAATTATAATTGAACCTAATAATTTTATTTTAAATGCTTCTGTAGGGAAAGAGTATATAAATTTGCCTTATATGAATGATGGCGTGAAAGCTACCCCAGTTGAGGTAATAGTCAAACCCATTACTTCTACAAGGCCAGGAAAATATAACATAACTTTATCATCTAGAACCGAGTCTCCTTCTGATGGAATAAGTTTTTCTCAAGAAAGATTGTTTAACTTTATAGTCGAAGTTGAAAATCCTACTTATTTTGAGTCGTCGGAAGAGCAAATTGCAAATCAATATAATGAAAATGAAAGTACTTCATCTCTGTCTTATAGGTTAAATCTAGAAAATACTGACCTTAGTTATTTTTACGTTATAATAATTATAATACTTTTGTTTTCGTTCTTGATTTACAAATATTCCTAATTTATATTTTAAAAGCGAAGTAATACTATGAATAAAGTTTTTTTAATCATATTTTCATTGATAATAGTCTTAATTTTTATTAATCCTGTTTCTAAAATCACAGGCTTTATACTAGGACAGGCAGAGGTAAGTGTAAAAGAAAGTTTATTGGGAAAGATAACTGGCCTTGATTTTAAGTATAGTCTAAGCATATCAGAGATACAAAATATAACAGCAGAATTTACAAATATAGGTTCCTTAACCTTAACTTCGAAGATAGAAATAACTATATACTACTATAACGAGACCAAGTTAGATACTATCGCATATTACTATGACTCTTATGTACAACTTAAACCAGGAATGAAAAGAAGTTACAAGGTTGCATTTACACCACCTTATTATGGGACGTATTATATAAAAGTCAGAGTTCCTTATGACACAAAAGTAACAGAACTGTGGGGGTCTTTTTCAGTAACATTTGTTTTCCCTCCTGTACCACCAATAATAATTATAGTTCCTCCATCAGAACCTGGGACAGCAACTTACAAAATAATAGAAGTTGGTATACCTAGATTGACTGCAGAATATCAAAAAAATTATGACCTTAATCCTGGTCAAAGTATATTGATAGGTATTAACGCAAAAAACACAGGCGAGGTTAGCCTCTTGAATTTAAGATTTTCGACGTCAACAACCAGTCTAATAGAGACCGAAGTAAACCCTAAAACATTAATGATATTAAGGCCTGATACTTCCAGCTTATTCCTACTCTCAGTAACAATACCAAAAGATACTCCTCTTGGTGTATATCCTTTAAACTTTGAAATAATATGCGATAAAACTATAGAAACAGGCACCATATCTTTGAACGTAACGTCTGTCGAAATATCTATCAGAGACGAAGTTTATCAAACCATATTAAATTACGATTATTTGATAAGCGAATTGGAAAAAAAGATTTCTGATGCGATTACAGAAGGTGTAGATGTAACTATTGCTGAAAGAAGCTTTGAAAGGGCAAAGTTAGGTCTTCAAATAGCAAAAGAATATTTTGATTCAGGAGATTACGAAAGTGCTAGAGATAGATTAGACGAAATTAAAAAGGATTTTGAGGATGTGGTGTTCCAATTAGCAAACGCTCAACTTAAATTGTATGCTGCACCTGCATTTTCACCGTTTATAATCATAATAGTTGCAATCCTTATAGGCATAATATTCCTGGTTTTATTAAGGAGAAGACGAGAAAGGAGAAGACCAAAACTCCTAAGAGAAGTCAGCGAGGAAACATAATTTTAAATCCATAGATAAAAATGATATATTTATGGGTTTAATTGAACCTTATGTTTATAAGACTAAGGATGGTAAAAAGTTTTGGCTTCATATGAAAAAAAGAGGGAAAGCCACTTTGTATTATTTTTCAAAAGACCCTGTGGGAGCTCTCTTTAACATACCAAGGGGTTATGAAGTAACTAAAAATCCGAGACAAGAATTACCTATGCTAAAGAAAAAAGTTGGAGGCTTATTCAGCAATCTCTTTAAAAAGTCTCCTATTAAAAAAGAGCAGACACAAGAAACAAAATAAAATGGTGTTTTTTTGGTAAGAATAATAGGAATAGTAAGTGGTAAGGGAGGAGTAGGTAAGACCACTGTTAGTCTTAATTTAGGGGCTGTCTTAGCAAAGCATCACAAGAAAAATGTTACTTTGGTTGATTGTAACGTAACAACTTCTCACCTTAGCCTCTATTTAGGTATGTATTACTGTCCTGTAACTCTGAATAAAGTCTTAAGAGGTGAAAATAGTGTCGAGGAGTCAGTCCATGAACATTTTAGTGGAATGAAAATTATACCAGCCTCATTGTCATTAAGCGACCTTGAAGGCATAGACGTAACAGAAATAAGGGACAGCTTGAAAAACATATTTGATAAGAATGATATTATTCTGCTTGATAGTAGTCCTGGCTTGGGCAGAGAGGCAATGGCAACAATAAAAGCTAGTGATGAAGTGCTCTATGTTACTAATCCTTACATACCATTTATAATGGATATAATAAGATGTCAAGAAGTTGTAAATGAACTTAATATTAAACAATTGGGAATAGTTCTAAACATGGTTCATGGAAAGAGTCATGAAATGACAAGACATGAAATAGAAGAGCTTACAAAGCTTAAGGTAATATCTAAAATACCATTTGATACTAACGTTCATAAGAGTCTTGCTTTGAAAATGCCTGTCACTCTATACAAACCTAACTCAGCTGCAAGCAAAGAGTTTTTTAGGCTTGCATCTAATTTGATTGGGGAGAATTATAGAGACAACGATTTTCTCTCAAGGTTTTTAAGAAGGCTTAGCTTCTAAATAAGTATAAATTGTTTTACTTAAACAATATTCTCATGTATAAAGAAGCATTTTGGACTTTGTTTTTCATTACCGTGATTACTCTTATACTCCAAATGAGAGGTTATGCTCTCTTAGAGACTGTTATATTTCTTATAGTAATGGATTTCATAGCATTGTGGATATATTTGGAAGGTAGGAAGTCCTCTAGTAGCTTAGATGACACTTTTATTAAGAAAATAGAGAACCTAGAAAATGCCTGCTCGAAAATCTCAGAAAGCATAGGCGCCGTTTCTTCTGTACTGAATCTGGAAGAAAGGTTTAACAGGCAAAGAGAGGATATAACTTCAATGTTAGAAAAAATAAATGAAAAGAATCTTGTCTTAGAAGAGAAATTGAACAGTTTTGGACAGTTCTTACTAAATTCTGTAAGAGACGAGAAAGAGGAAGATATTGAAGAATCTTTAGAAACTTATTAACCTAAATCTCTAAATTCTAGATGAATAGAATGGGTTCTATAAAAATGGCTTTAGAAACTTTTGATTATATGATAGAACAGCTTTTTTTATTTTCTGGTTTATTTTTACTTTTTGCTGGAGCAGTAGAATTGTTAATATTGATATTAAATCCAACGAGCAAAGATCAGGTTTTTCAATTTGAGATGTCTTTCATTTATTCTTATATGGTTGTATTAGGAGCTTTTTTGGTTATGTATCACAAAAGAATACTAGTAAAAGGATATCAAACATAATTCTTTTTAAACTTTCGAAAACAGTCTATAATCGGCTAGAAATGAGTGGAGTATTCAACATATTAGGTAATACCGTAAAAGAGCTAGCCGTATCTCGATTTCAGAAACCCACTCTTGTACAAGAATTAGCAATCCCCAAGATTATTGAAGGCAAGAACGTCTTAGTTATAGCAGAAACGGGTTCTGGTAAAACTGAAAGCACTCTACTACCTATTTTTAGCAAGCTAACATCAGCTGAATATGCTCCAATAGCAGTTCTTTACGTTACTCCTCTTAAAAGTTTGAACAGAGACCTCTTAGACAGGTTACTTTGGTGGTGCAACAAGTTGGATATAGACGTGGCAGTAAGGCATGGTGATACAAATCAATATGAGAGGAAAATGCAAGTAGAGCATCCTCCACACATTCTAATCTCAACTATGGAGCAGATAGGTGCAATGATAGTTGGAAAAAGGTTTAGAGAACATCTGAAAAATGTAAAATTTATTGTAATAGATGAAATTCATGAAGTAGTGAACAGTAAAAGAGGCGTTCAACTAACGCTTTCCTTAGAGAGGCTGAAAAAACTTTGTGGAAACCCACAAATAATTTGCTTAAGCGCAACTGTCGGAAATCCTGACTTAGCTGCAAAGTTCATTTTCTCTGAGAACAACTATGAAATTGTAAATGCAATATCTCCTAAAAGCATTGAATTAAAGGTTGAAAGTCCTTATCCTACAAAGGAAGATGAAATAATAGCGGAAAAAATATTCATTGGTGGTTCTGTAGTAGCACGATTAAGAAAGATAAGAGACTTGATTTTAGAACATAGATCAACTTTAGCATTTACAAATACAAGAGAAGCTGCAGAAATTCTCTCATCCCGTCTAAGGTTATTAGATAAGAATTTCCCGCACGACATCCACCATTCTTCCTTAAGCAAAGAGGTTAGGATTAAAGCTGAAAAGGACTTCAAGGAAGAAAAATTGAAATGTTTGATAGCAACCTCTAGTTTGCAGCTAGGAATAGATATCGGAACAGTCGACCTTGTTTTGCAGTATCAATCTCCTAGAACAGTTACACAACTTACACAAAGGGTTGGTCGCTCAGGTCACGGCATCGGAAAGTTATCAAAGGGAATAATAATCGCAAGCGAAGGTGATGACATTTTTGAATCATGTGTTATTTCTAGAAAAGCGTTAAGAGGAGAATTAGAACCTCTGAGAATACATCAAAAATCTTTTGATGTTCTAACCCAACAAATAATTGGATTTTTGATAGAGAACTATAGTATAGATCCTAAAGAAACATATGAAACCATAAAAAAAGCCTATCCGTTTAGAGACCTAAAAGAGGAGGAATTCTCAAATCTTGTAAACTTCTTAGACACCCAGCTAAGGTTAGTTTTCATTGATAATGGAATTAAAAGAAGAAGAAAAGCATTTGAGTATTACTTTGACAACTTATCTGTTATCCCTGATCAAAAAAACTACAAGGTTATAGACACCACTTCTAACACCTTTGTTGGAACATTGGACGAAGAGTTTATAGCCTCTCATGGAGATGTCGGATCTAGTTTTATTGTTAAGGGAAGACCTTGGAAAATATTGTCTGTAGAGGATGGAAAGGTCCTTGTTGAAGGAGTAGAAGATATAGAATCTGCAATACCTGCATGGGAAGGTGAACTAATACCAGTTCCATTTGATGTTGCCCAAGAGGTTGGCATTCTCAGAAGGGAAATTAAAAACATGCTGGAAGAAAGTTTAAGTAACAATGAGATTATTGAAAAAATAAAAAAGAAATATCCTGTTTCTTCTCAGTCAACGGTAAGGATGATTCAACTAATAAAAAGACAAATAAAAAAATATCCTTTGCCTGACGAAAAAAATATATTTATTGAAAGATTCCAGGATTATGTTGTTCTTCATGCCTTGTTTGGCAGCTTGGTCAATGAAACTTTATCTAGGTTCATTTCTGCTATCCTATCTGCTGAGCATGGGGAGATAGTAACAAGCAAAACAGACCCTTATAGAATAATACTTAAGGGTTGTAATCCTGAGGAAATTAAGAAGATTCTATTTGACTACAAGCCTGAAGACGTTGAGATTCTTCTAGAAAAATCTTTGCCTAGATCATCCTTGTTCAAGTTTAGGTTTATCCATATAGCAAAAAGATTTGGTGCAATAAGCAAGAAAGCAAGTTTCGACACCATAAATCTTGACAGACTGATAGATGTCTATTGGAATTCTCCAATTCATAAAGAAACTTTGCAAGAGATATTTACTGAAAAGCTTGATTTGGACAAAACAAAGGAGATTTTAGAAAAAATACAGAACAAAGAAATTAATATAAATACTTTTGAGGGTCTTTCTCCTCTAGCTGAATTAGGATTTAGATACGAACTACAAGATGTAGCAAGACCAGATAGACCTGAAAAAGAGATTTTCAAGATATTCAAAAATAGATTATTGAATTCAAAGGTAAGACTGCTCTGCATAAATTGTGGCAAGTACTCTATTGTTGAGATCGTCAAGGACATAAAAGAACTTAGATGCAGTCATTGTCAGTCAAAACTCATAGCCGTTCTAAAACCGCATAGAGAGGAAGCTCAAAATATTGTCAAGAAATGGCTTAAAGGTGTTGAATTAATAGATGAGGAAAAGATTAAACTAGAGTTCATCAAGAAGTCAGCCGACCTTGTTATAGACTATGGTAAGGACGCTGCTATAGTCCTAGCTGGAAGAGGAATAGGACCTCAAACAGCAATCAGAGTATTGTACAAACCTAGAAGAAATGAAGATGATTTGTTTAAACATATATTAGAAGCAGAAAGAGAGTTTATTAAAAATAAAAAGTATTGGCAATAATAAAAATAGAAATAAAATTAAAAATAGCAAAAAATATTGTCTAACTGCTATCTGTTATTACGTTACCCAAATGTACCATGTTATATTCAATTGGTCGCCGTTCATCAGTGTTACTGGATTTGAAAAGTTCTTTCCAGCGAACATCATACAAGCCCCAGTACAGGATGCTCCTGTTTGATTATACAGAGCAGTTGTGTTAACAACAATGTTACCACCAGGGCAAGCAGCAACTGTAAATTGCTTTGTCATTGACCAGTTACCGTTTCCAACAGATGCATAAGCAGATTCAGCTATTGCCAAGCCACAATCGTTTATTTGTCCAGCCAAGGTTGTATCAGCTGGGCTTTCTGCTGTTGATGTGTTTCCAAGCGCTATAAACTTCACTGGACTGCCACCACCACTCCAGTTTCCTATCAAAGTCTTTACCCAATTCAAACCTCCGGTCATCATTGCGTTGTGAGTACATGGACCGATTGGTTGATTATTGAGATATATGCAAACTGAAGAGCCTATATCCACTCCTGAAACTGCTGCTGAGGTTAATGGTACGTTTACTTGAACTATAGAATAGATTGCTACTACTGCTACAGCCACCAGAATTGCTTCTATTACATAATTTTTATTCAATTTTTTCACCTTTTTGAAAACTTATATTCTAAATACATAACTAAAAGTCCCAAGGCAATGCTAGAAGCATCACCTGATAATACATACGCTACAATCGAAAAAATCATCCCATAAATTAAAATTTTTAAATATTTTAAAAAATCTATGCTTTTTACCATATTATCTCCTTTTATTTGATTTGGTTTTTCTACCTTTTATCTCTTTCCTATTTTTGAATTCTAGTAATATTAAAGCTATCGTTAATATGAAAATGAATATAAAGAAAGCATCATGATAAGGTCCTATATAACCCAAACTCTCTGTATAGACTGGAAGGTAGAATAGGCCGAAAAGATAAGGCCTTCTTACAGAAACTCCTATTGTTTGGCCAATATTAAGGATTTCTGCACCAGTGCTCTTATAAACTTCATAACTAGTTTCTTGAAAGTTCATTTGAGATAGAGCATCGACAAAAAATATATAAACAAATATCAGAATCGGTATTATTAACAATCTTTTCATAGAGAATTAATTAAAATCTTTCCTAATAAAGGTATCACTTAGTTTTGCTATTCCAGTTATGGTCATTATTTTATTAATTTCTACTAACAAAATGGTATTATGAAGCTATGTTTATTGGACATAGACTACTTTGATGAAGACCAATCTGTTATTAGACTGTTTTGTAAAGCTAATGAGAAGACGGTAGTTTGTCTGGATTATGATTTTGAACCATTCTTCTATGTTCTACCTAAGCAAGGAAAGGAAAATGAGGTTAAGAGGAAAATAGAACAGATAAAAGAGATTAAGATAAAGAGGGTAGATATTAAGGAGAGAGTAATCTTAGGCGAAAAGAGAATTGTTTTAAAGGTTTTCTGCTCTTTATCAACTGACCTTCAGAAGGTTAGGGATATAGTAAAGCAATGGGAAATGGGAGGTCAGGGAATAGTAGAGGATGAGTATGAATATAGCATCTCATTCTACAAACAGTATCTTTTAGATAAGAAATTAAGTGGAATGGGATACATTGAAGTTGAAGGAGACGAAATAGAAAAAGGTTACAAAGCTGACAGAACCCTGAAAATCAAAAAAATTAAGCCTATAGAAAACAAGGAAAGACCCGAATTAAAGGTTTTGGCTTTTGATATAGAATGCGTCGAAGAAGATGGCAAGCAGAAAATAGTCATGCTTTCAATGAAGTCAAAAAACTTTCAAAAGGTTCTGACATATCAAGAAGATGAGCACTATGAAAAGTATGTAGAAGTTGTAAGGAATGAAAAAGAGCTTTTAGAGAAGTTTGTTGATATTGTAAACAAACAAAAGCCAGATATACTGATAGGATATAACTCAGATGCCTTTGATATGCAAGTTATTCAGCAAAGGTCTGAAGAATTGAAGGTTAAACTTGCCTTGTCTAAAGACTCTTCTGAGCTAAAGTTTGCTAGAAGAGCAAGAATAAGTGCTGCAAAGTTTAAAGGTCTGGTTCACGTTGACTTGTTTGAATTCATAAACAACATCCTTTCTCCTCAAATGCAGACAGAGGTTATGACGTTGGATGCAGTTTCTGCTGAGCTTCTTGGTGATAACAAAATTGAGATAGAATATGAAGAGATACTAGAGGATTGGAGAAAAGGAAAAGACTTAGCCAAGCTAGCCGAGTATTGCTTAAAGGATTCTGAGTTAACTTTAAGACTCGGTGAGTCTATCTTACCTCAGATTTACGAATTATCAAGACTTTCTGGTCAAATACTCTTTGATACTTCAAGAATGACTTATTCGCAACTGGTTGAATGGTACCTATCGAAGAAGGCTTATCTTATGAATAATATTATCCCTAACCAGCCAAAATGGGAAGAGATACAGAAAAGAAGAGAGGTTTCACCTTATGAAGGTGCTTTCGTTAAAGAACCTATAGCAGGACTACATGAGAACGTAGCTGTGATGGACTTTAGAAGTCTATATCCATCAATAATAGCAACATTTAACATTTCTCCTGAAACCTTTAACTGCGAAGATTGTAGGAAGAATGGTTTTAAAGTACCTGAAATGAAATACTGGTTCTGTAAAAGAAAGAAAGGCTTCGTATCTACAGTAATAAAAGAATTGATAGAAAAGAGAACTAGTGTCAGAGAAAAAATGAATAAGCTAAAGAAAGATTCTGAAGAGTGGAAAAGACTAGACAGGGAACAATTAGCAACCAAAACAGTAGCCAACGCAACCTACGGATACTTTGGCTTTGCAGGAAGCAAATGGTATTGTAGACCATGTGCCCAGTCATCAGCTGCTTTCGGAAGATTTTATATCAAAAAAGTCATTTATGAAGCAATCAAAGAAGGATTTACAGTCATCTATGCTGATACTGACTCTATGTTCGTAAAAACTAAAGGTGATACAAAGAAAAAAACTAAATTATTCTTGAAGAAAATGAACAAGACTCTTCCTGGGATGATAGAACTTGATTTGCAAGGCATATACAAGAGAGGAATATTCATACCAAGAGGCGTTGGACCTGGAACTGCTAAGAAGCGTTATGCTTTGATAGATGAAAAAGGTGTTTTAACTATACGAGGATTAGAAAAGGTTAGAAGAGATTGGAGCAATGTTGCAAAGAATACTCAAGAAAAAGTTTTAGAGTTTATTCTAAAGAAAAGGGATGTTGAAGGAGCTGTTAAATATACCCAAAGTATAATCAAAGAGCTTAAAAATGGAAAAATTCCTTTGAAAGATTTAACAATTTACGAACAGCTAGCCAAGCCTTTGTCTGAATACAAAGTCATAGGACCGCATGTTGCTGCCGCAAGGAAAATAAAGGAAAGGGGTAGACCGATAGGTGAAGGCATGATAATAATGTTTGTAATAACAAAAGGTAAGGGTTCTATTTCTGAGAGAGCTGAGCCGATAGAAGATGTAAATATCAAAGATATAGATGAAGAATATTACATTACTCATCAAATAGTTCCTGCAGCTCTGCGTGTTCTAACTGTCTTAGGCGTTACTGAAGAGCGGTTGCTTGGTGAAAGCTTAAAGAGATTTTTAACCTAATTCTAAGAATAGAAAAACTTATATCTTAACTACTTAAATCAATTTTATGAAAGACTGGCTTAAGGGTCTTATTTTATTGGTAATAGGAAATGCATTTTATAATGTTATTCCTATTTGGACAACTGAGTACCTATTATCTCTCCCGAACCCATTTTATTCCATCGGAGCTTTTTTTCAAAACATCGGTACATCCTATCAAAGCCTGTCTAACATAAACACGGATTTATTCAATGTCTTGAACTCAGTCAAGCAGTATGTTGGCATTGCCCTTATTTGTTATGCTTTGTACCTTGTTATTAAAACGTTTTATAAAAAATAAACAACTATATTCTAAATTAATAATTGGCGATGGAATTCAAATGAAAATCAAACTGAAAAACTCGGTTATGGAAGCAGACTTAGCAGATGATTTCTGGAAACGTCTAATTGGTCTGAGCTTTTCTAAAAAGAAAAACATGCTTTTTTCTATGTCTTATGAAAGCAAATGGTCTTTTTGGATGTTTGGCGTGAGTTATCCTTTGAATATTATTTTTATGAATAAGAATAAAGAAGTAGTTGATATTAAAAAAGCAGAGCCCTTATCGTTCAATCCAGAAACGTGGAGAACTTATGTGCCTAGAAAACCTTGCAAATATGTTTTTGAGACGCCACTCAACCTGAATATAAATGTTGGTGATAAAGTAAGTTGGTAATTATAACTTTATGTTAAATATTTTAACAGCATTTTCAAAAAATATCTTATTTAATTCTTTTTTACTAAGTTCTAACTTGTTTACGAACTTTATGTAAAATTCATGACTTGCAAGAGGATAATCAGTTCCGAACATTATCTTGTCAACAGAACCGCAATAATAAAAGCATTCCATTATTTTTTTGTTCATCATTTTGCTGTATTCTTTACTGATGTTAGATTCATTTCCAAGGAAAAATCCTGATAGATCGGCGTAAACATTTTTGTTTTTGTATAATACTTCTGATGCATCTGTTATCCACGGGTTTCCTAAATGACATAAAATGAATTTCATATTTGGGAACGATACTGCAACATCATCTATATGTAGAGGATGTGAATATTTCACTCTTGAACCTTCTATCCAAGTATCACCTGTATGAAACATAACAGGTATATTGTTTCTTTCTGCCATCTCGTATATTGGTTCACACTCTTTTTGATTCGGATAGAAAAACTCATACCCTGGAAATAACTTAACTGCCCTGAATATCCCTTTCTTGATATCATCCTCTAAGGCTTCCAACTCCTCATGTTTATAATTCAGTGGACTTATAGTGCAAGCTCCTATGAATTCTACATTTCCTAAAACCAACTTCTTTATTATCTCATTGATTTTGAGGTAATCGACAGAAATTGGGACAGCAACGGTTTTAATTATGTTTAGTCTCTTCAAATCTTTTCTAAAGCTTTTTAGGTTGAATTTTACTTCGGAGACTTTTGCTGCTTTTATAAATAGTTCGTTACCAAAAATTGGATGCGCATGGGCGTCTATAATTTTCTGTCCCATACTAAAGTATTGAAAAGGATTTATATTAAAGCTTAAATAGAAGGATTATGGAAAATGAAATGCCTTATTTTAAGCAACCAGATAACACGCATTGCTTTCAGGCTTGTCTGAAGATGGTTCTAAAGTACTTCTTTCCAGAAAAAAATTTCACATTTGAGGAGTTGGATAAGTTGTCAGATAAGCCAAAAGATAAATGGAGTTGGTCATGCGCTGCTCTTGCAGAAATTAAGAATATGAAACTAAAAGTAAAGCATTACTCAACTTTTGATTATAATAATTTTGTAAAAAATGGCGCCAAGTATATTCGTAAGACTTATGAAAAAGAAATTGCAGAAAAAATGATAGAAATGAGTGATATAAATTCTGAAATTGAAAATGCTAAGGACATGATAAAAGAAGACATCTTTGAGCTAAAAGAGTTGACGTTTGAAGACATTGAAAAATGGTTTAAAGAAAACTATACAATACTTCTTTTAATTAATTCCAAAATAATAAATAATGAGACTGGATACAGTGGACATTTTGTTGTGCTTACCAATTTTGATAAAGACAGCGTTTTTATTAATGACCCAAGCATTAAGCATGGCTCTAAAAACAGAAAGGTAAATAAAGACCTCTTTATAAAAGCTTGGATTTTTCCAAAAAGAGAAAATGATGTAATTTTAATCAAAAAGTGATTTTGTGGAAAAAGAGGTGTTAGACAAGTATATTGAAGCAGGAAGAATAGCAGCACAAGTGCTAGATTACTCAAAGGGAATAGTAAAGGAAGGCATGCATTTATTAAACTTGGCAGAAATGATAGAGGAAAAAATATTCGAACTAAAAGGCAAGCCTGCTTTCCCAGTTAATCTTTCTATAAATGAAATGGCAGCACATTATCACCCTCCTATAAGTGATAAGACGATCATCAAAACAGAGGATTATGTTAAAATAGATGTAGGAGTTCATGTAGGCGGATATATAGGAGACACAGCTGCTACTGTAAGACTAGCTGGCAAGGATGACTTGATAATCTGTTCTGAGAAGATGCTTGATAATGCTATAAAAGTGATAAGACCTGGTTTAACCATCGGTGAACTTGGTGAAGTGATTGAGAACACTGCCATAGGATTTGGTTTTAACGCAATAAGGAACCTTACTGGACATAGCCTAGACCATTATGATGTTCACGCTGGGTTGATAATTCACAATATTAAAAATGATTCGAAATACCAGTTAAGGGAAGATGAGATAATAGCCATAGAACCATTCTGCACCACTGGAAACGGCTATGTAAAGGAGTCTGGTTCAGCTCTGATATTCAGATGGATTATGGACAGACCTACTCGTTCACCAGAAACAAGGAGAATTTTAGAGTTGGCAAGGGACAGATATGAAAAGCTTCCGTTTGCAAAAAGATGGATTCAGAATGAAATAAATCCATTTAAGACAGAGCTTGCACTGAAAGAGTTAACTGTCTTAAACGCCCTTTACGGTTATATGCCTTTGAAGGAAATCTCCAATAAACCTATAGCCCAATCAGAGCATAGTGTCGTTGTCAAAGAAAAGCCTATTATCCTAACAGCTTTAAGATGAAAGTAAGAATTGTTTTCATTATTTCTTTAGCCAATGCAAGTCCTGTTACCCCAACCTTTACAAAAAATCCTGTTACCCCTGTATCTGGGAGTTTGATAGAGATTGCTGAAATTACTAAAAAGATGACTAGAACAAGTAGAATTACAGATTTTTTCATAAATATAGTAGGTAGTTTTTATTTAAGTCTTTTTTTCTTCTTCTTTCTTTTCTTTTTTCTTAATTTGTATGACAAGTCTATGCTCGCTTAAACTAGAGATTTTTTTCTTTACATGAGAAATTATGTGATGAATTTTTTTAGGCTCTGCATGAACAATGGATTCTTCATGTACCTTGTGCTCTGGATGAGCCTCAGGTTTTTTACCTCTTATAAACCCAGTGAATTCATTCCTAAATATAAAAATCAGTATTATAACTACCGAAGCAATTATCAGAACTATATAATCTACAAATTCCTTTAAATTTATTGAAAGCCCTGTAACATTGGTTAGATTAGTTTGATTAGTTTGATTAGTTTGACTCCCTATGCCAGTCGTGTTAGACGATTCGGTTTCATTAGTCTCATTAGTAATATTTTGAGGAATTTCTGGTATGATTAGCTTTATTGATGCTTGTCTTGTCAATCTGTATCCGCTAGGATCCCTTCCAACAGCCGAAGCAATTATAGTATAATTTTTTCTTTCAGCATTTTCAGGAATGTTCAAAGTTAATATAGATGTATCTGTACCGTTTTTTTGTAGTACTGATATGTTTACTTTACTTAGACTATACCAAGAAGCATCTATTCCGGAAACTGTTATGTTGATTTTTGTAAAGTTATAGCTGTAAGTGTTCTTTAGCGTAAGAGTTATGGTACCGCTTGAATTTGGTTCTATTGTTATACTTGAACTTGAAGGCGTTAGAGTGAAACTTCCTGATGTTGGTGGTGTTGGAGTGTATATATCACCAGAAGTAAAGTAAGAAAGATTTTGTGAGGAATAAGCTGAATGATTAGAAACACCTAGAACCTCACAAGTACATATAATATAGCCTGCAGTTGAAGGTGTGCTAAATGTACAATTAGCAGGATTTCCTGGGGCAGAGCATATTCCATTTATAGCAAAATTTACTGAATTGTCACTAATTGTGGAGCTATTTTTACAGATTAAACTTATCGATGTTGTTGATGTTGGTATGCTCCATGAACCGTAAGTAGTATAAAAAGAAAGAGTTATTGGAGATTTATTTACCGTATAAATAAATTGATCAGTGAATATTGAAACGTTATTAGTATCATTTGCCCACCATCTATAATGAAAGCTATTTGCAGACAAATCTGTAAAGTTTATCCAATAGTTTCCAGCGGTATCATTATTAACTGATATAGACTTGTTCCAGTTAGTTATGTTTATACCAGTATAATTTACGTAACTCCCATTGAAATCTGACTCAAAAATAACTTTCGATACATTGCCTGTCCATTTTATTTGAAGACTGTAATTACCATTCCTAGTGTAGTTAAGTGAGTCAGAATAGGTTGAGTTGTCTGACCAACTCAAGTTCGTGACACCGAAATAGAATGTTTTGTTTGTATAGTTTTCTGCATTCCAATATGCTGTTACAAAATATAACCCAGAACATGTTAAATTAGTTGTGTTTGTAACTGATGAATTTGTATCAGTTAAATTATTCCAAGATGAACAATTAGAATCTAAGTGAATAGTCTTTTCAGAAACGCTCAAGAAAGCAGTGAAATTAACAGTTTGATTTATAGGATAAGTTTTATTAGACTCAGTATCATTTAGAGTTAAATTAACTTGGACTGAGGAATTCTTAGCTACCAAATAAGTTAAATTTCCTGTAGAGTTTGAGTTTCCATAAGTATCGTTTGCTATCCATCTATATGTAAAAGCTTTGGCTGGCAAATCTGTGAAGCTTTTATTATAAACATTACCATTTTTTGATAAATTTCCTGAACTATTTGTATAATTTGCTCCATTAAATTCTAATATTACTTCATTTAATCCATCGTTATCTAACCAAGTTATGCTAAAATTGTAAGTTTGATTTGGACTATATTGAGTATCTGGAGGTGGAGTGTTATTATACCAGTTTGGTTGATTTTCAATTGTTATGTTTGTAACCGTACTAAAATTTACATTTAGAAGTGTTGAATTTGAAACATTAGCTGTAAAATTGTAAGTTCCATCTGTTGTGGTATTAGTACCAAAACTAAACGTAAATTCTGTTCCAGCAGTTACATTACTTCCTATAGTGTATTGCCAAGGATTACTAGTGTTGTTAGAATAATAGAAAGTAGCGTTGAGAAAGCTGGAATCAATAGTAACATTTAAGAGTATAGTTCCGTTTAAAACCATATTATTTGTAGGATTAATAAAAGTCACGGAACCAGCGTAACCAGCAAAAGAAAATAACGATAGGAACAATGTAAAAAATAAAACTATTTTTGAAAGTTTCCTCATGTTATCATCTTTAAAGTTTTAGGTTTTAAACGTATAAGTCTTTTATTATAAGCATACTTATAAATATTACCTTTTTAAATATCTCAATATGCCAAGAAAAAGATCTATAATAGCCGCTGCCCCAATGGCTGAAATTCTTAAGAACGCAGGGGCAGAAAGGGTTTCTGAGCCAGCTGCTCAAGCCTTAGCAAATGTTATGAAAGAAGTGGCATTTGAAATTGCAAAGGATGCTGTCAAGTTTGCTCATCATGCAGGCAGAAAGACTGTAAAGAGAGAAGATATAGAGCTTGCTAGGAAGAATGTCTAGAAAGGTATCTTAAAGATTCTAACGAATTCTTTTCAGTTGCAGACATGAGAAGGTTTTTCGTCTGATCAGCAGTTAATCTAAGTGATTCAGCAACTACTCTTGTTATAAGGTCGTAATCTGAACGCGGCTGTTTGTTAAAAGCACTAACTCTCAAATCTGTATAAAAAACATTAGCATAAACCTCTAGAACTTTTACCTCATCTTCGCTTAATGGTTCATCTTTCATAGCCATATTTTAGAAAGAAAGGGTTAAATCCTTAACCAATGTAACTTATGCTAGACCTATCAAAGTCCTTTACTATCTTTATAGGCACATCTACTTTTGGAGTACCTTGTGGATAAATTATGTTTGGGAAGAATTTTGTCATATCCTTTGATATTTCCGCTATTATGCTATTGTTCCCAAAGATTTCGCAACTTATCTGGTAAGTTATACTTTTAACATAGTCTTCAAAGAAACCTAGACTATGTAAATACTCGTGAAGAAGAATAGAAAAGATATAAGGCGTTAGTAAATCTGGATTTGTTTCTTGAATCCTTTTCAAAGGCGTCTCGTTCATTATTATTATATTCGAACCTGAGACATAGAAAGCCCCTAACAATCCCTCTGGTCTGTTTCCTAGTTCAACCAGTCCTAGTTCTAACCCTGCTCTACTCTTTCTAATAGTTTTCCAGACTGACTCCTTTACAACTTCGAATATGTCTGGAATTGAAGTTGCTTCTTCAAGTCTTTTTATAAAATCTTTTTCCATACTAACCAATATATCTAGTCGTTGACTCAGTTTTCTCTAGTTTAACCTTTTGCTTCTTTTCCTTTGGAATCTTGATATTCCCAAAATTCTTCTCATACCTATCAACGTTCTGATGAAGTATGTCTGAGAATATCTTTGCAAACTGCGGGTCCAAAACTATTGTCTTATGTTTTATCACAAACGTTTGCTGTTGCTTGTCCTCAAAGTTATCAAACCTTGGTGTCGTTTGTGAAAAGTCAATGACAAATTTGTTCGGAGAGTGCGAGACTGTTACGTTGTCTGTGAAAAAAGCTGGTTCGCTGTGATCTAACGACACGCCTATTCCTTTTTTCTTATCATCCATTTTTAACACCTCATAATTAACCTATGTATCTGACAGCTTCGTCAATTTTATTTTTTTTCAAGTCTTCTACCGCCTTCTGATACTTTGTTGTAGTGTCTTCTGTTATTGAAGGCTTTGTTTTCTTCAATGCCTTGTCAAAATGCTTTGAAGTAATTTCCTTTGCTTTAATATCTTCCCTTAAAGCAAGCATTGCTGCTTCTCTGCTTAAGGCCTCTATATCAGCACCTGAATAACCATTTGTTTCCTTTGCTAGTTTATCTAAACTAACTCCTTTCAAAGGCATTCCTTTTGTATGAACTTTGAAAATTTCTAGTCTTGTTTTTTCATCTGGAGCTGGAACATAAATTAGACGATCAAATCTTCCTGGCCTTAACAAAGCTGGGTCAACTATATCTGGTCTGTTGGTTGTTCCGATTACTACAACTCCTTCCATCTCTTCAATTCCTGACATTTCCGTTAAAAGTTGAGAAACGATTTGTTCTGTAACTCTCGATCCAGCATCTATTCCTCTTTTAGGTGCTAACGCATCTATCTCATCAAATAAAATAATTGCTGGTGCTACTTGCTTTGCTCTTTTAAAAACATCTCTTAACTTTCTCTCTGATTCTCCAACCCACATTGTCAATATTTCCGGCCCTTTGACAGCAATAAAGTTCGTACCTGATTCATTTGCTAAAGCTTTTACAATATAAGTTTTTCCACATCCAGGTGGTCCGTAAAGGAGAATTCCACGTGGTGGTCTTATACCAAGTCTTTTGAAACACTCAGGATTTTGCAAAGGTAATTCTACTGCTTCTTTCAAAGCTTGTTTAACTTCTTCTAAACCTCCAACATCTTCCCATTTAATCTTAGGAATCTCAACCAAAACTTCTCTCATTGCAGAAGGTGGAACCATCCTTAATGCATAATCAAAATCCTCTTTAGTAACCTTTAGTCTTTCCAAAACTTCTTTTGGTATTGGCTCATCTTCTTTTAAAGAAGAAATATCTGGTATTACTCTCCTTAAAGCATGCATACCTGCTTCTTTCGACACTCCAGCTAAATCTGCTCCAACATAACCATAAGTTATTTCTGCTAGTTTGTCCAAGTCAACATCCTTAACCAAGGGCATTCTTCTTGTATGTATTTGTAAAATTTCTTTTCTTCCCTTCTTATCTGGAATAGGGATTTCTATTTCTCTGTCAAAACGGCCAGTCCTTCTCAATGCAGGGTCAAGCATGTTTGGAACATTTGTAGCAGCTATAACAATGACTTTGCCTCTTGACTTCAATCCATCCATCTGCGTTAACAACGTGGAAACAACTCTCCTTTCAACTTCCCCTACTACTTGTTCCCTTTTCGGTGCAATTGCATCTATCTCATCGATAAAGATTATAGTTGGTGCATTCTTTTCTGCTTCATCAAATATCTTTCTTAGATTCTCTTCCGACTCGCCGTAGAACTTACTCATGAACTCTGGACCGGCGACTGAAATGAAGTTTGCTCCAGACTCGTTCGCGACTGCCTTTGCTATCAATGTCTTTCCGGTACCAGGTGCACCGTAAAGTAAAACTCCTTTTGGTGGGTCTATTCCCAGTCTCTCGAAGACTTCCGGCCTTCTCAATGGAATTTCTATCATTTCCCTAATCTTAGGGACTATTTCGTTCAACCCACCTATATCCTCATAAGTAACCTCTGGCAGTTTGGCTGCTTCAACATCAACAGCCTCTGGTAAAAGTTCTAATTCAGTCATTTCAGTTATTTGAACTATCCCATCTGGTTGAGTCTTGACTACCACTAGCCTAGTTTCAGCTCCCATTGGGAAGAAAACCCCTTCACCTAAGTTAATGTCTATGTCAAATCCAGCATCTTTTAACATTTGAGAAAAAATATCATTATGATTATTTCTTGACTTGAAAACCGGGTTTGCTATTATAATATCTCCCTTGCTTATTGGTCTCATGAAAAGATTTTGTTTTAATAAATTGGGAGAAATATGAAGCATGTAACCCTTTTGAGCAGGAGCTAGCGTAACTTTCTTTGCTTCCTTTGATTCTGTTTTTCTAATCTTTATAAATTCGCCTATGGAGGCGTCACAGTTTTTCCTTACCAACCCATCCATTCTTAATATGTTTAATCCAACGTCCGCCGGATAGCTTCTTATGGCAACGGCCCCGGACTTTTTCTTCCCCTCTATCTCTATGATGTCTCCTTCCTTGGCCCCAATCTTTTTCATTGAATTAGTGTCAAGTCTAGCTATACCTCTTCCGAAATCTTCTCTTCCAGTTAGTTCGCCGACTTTAAGTTTAAACTCTTCAGTCATTTAATCACCTTTGTAAACCTCCTTGTTAATATAATTTTGTAATAATTTTAAGCTTGGCGGAAAAATAGGATTCGGTAAATTATCTATCGGAAACCATCTCCATTCTGTTATCTCTTCAGACTCCATAACGTTTGGTTCACCTTCAAACTCTTCACATAAAAATCCTATTGTTACAAAATGAGCATCATTCCTAATTTCGTTAGTAACGCTTACTACCTTTAGTTCTTTAGGAATTATTCCAATCTCTTCCCCGACTTCTCTTAGCGCAGCCTCTTGGATTTTTTCTCCAAAATGAATCTTACCGCCTGGGAATGTCCAACAACTCTCGCCGTGCAACTCACTGCTTGCTTTTATAGGATCATCATTTCTCTTCCCTAGAAGTACTTTACCGTCCTTCAGTATCATTATTCCTATGCCAGCTCTTACATTTTTATTGTCCATTTTATCACTCTATTTTATTAGCTATCTCCCATTTCTGAAATTTAGATGATTTATCGTGAATCAATTTTTGAAACCTTTTAATTTCCCTTTTCTTGTATATCATTAATTTATAATATTGTCTATCACTATAGATTCCAGAAATCTGGATATTAAATATATTGAATATATTTTCACAAATTTTTAATAGCTTTAAATTAGAATTTGTCAACGATACGGCAAAATATCCTTTCTTATAGTTTGATACTGAACCTTCAGAATCGAAAAAACCAATCAAAAAATAAAGTTTCATTTCATTATTTTGCGTTTCTAAAAAGCTTTGCAAGTAATTTGTGTCATTTTTAAAATTATAAAGATAATTATACAAATTCTTAGAATAAGCTTTCACAACTACAACATTAGAATGAATTATTTTTCCCTTATATTTCTTGCTTGTTCTTGAATAGAACCTTTGAATTTTAGAATCTGTTAACTTCTTCAAGAAAAACGAAAATTGATTTGCAAAGTTTTTATCTGTTGTTCCTAACAACACAGAAAAATGAGATTTATGTTTGTTTAAAGAACCGTCTCCAACCAAAACTCCTAGGACATAGCCTAAGCCTTTAGGTTGAATTGTTTGTATTTCGTTAATTTTTCTATCCATATTATTACCTACTCAATTTCAACCTCTCTTTCCTCTAACTCTTTTTTCTTTCTTTCATCAAGTAAAACAGGAAATGATTCAAACTCGACTTTATCCTGCCATTCCTTGAAAAATTCTGTCATTCTTTTCATATTCTCCATAGCGATTATGAAAACAGAACTTGCAACTTTAATGTGAGGCATTTCTTCCAACAATCCTTCTCTGTCATATTCGTATCTTCCAGACTGTTTAACTACTACTTGTTTTCTCCCATAAAGTTCCCAAAAGAATCTGTTCCTTTCCGAAAGTGATTCGAATTTCTCCCTTAGAGTATCAAAACTTATTAGAATCGCTGTATTGTCCTTTTTTTTCCTGATTTCTATTCTCATAGTTAGTGTATACATACATCTACTTATTTAAAGATATCGTTTTTGGGTAGTGTTTAATCTTAGGGAGTTCGGATGTTAATAATCGGTTGTTAATTTTCGGGAGACGAAAGAAATAAATATTCAGTAATCTAAATATTTTCATGTCAGAAAAACCAGTAAGATATGGAGGTTCTTTAGGAATAGGAACTTTAGCAGGATTTAGAGCACCAGATGATATAGTAGTTTTGAACGAATCAAAACCAACAGAAGACCAGATAAGAGATTTGATAACATCTTCTCCAACTTATGATCGTCCCCCAGTCTATAAAGCACCTGATACGATAACAGTTCTCAAAAATATGAGAAAACCTAAACCAGAAGAAATAAGAGACTTGACGTAAGGTTATTTACTTAATTTCGAATTCATATTCTGGATATACTTGCTTGTAAAAATCAACAAATTTTAAAGCTTAAATTTTTTCATAATGCTATTAAAATATATGAAGAATATTTCTATAGAAGTTAAAACTGGAAATATAACACATCAAAATGTAGATTTATTGATAAACTCTTCTAACACTTATTTGCTTTTAGGAAGCGGTACGGCAGAGCAAATAAGGAAATCTGGAGGAGAACTTTCTAAAGATAATGAAGAGTATCGTATCCTAAAACATAGAACAAGTCAAGAAAATCCAGTTCTTGGAAAAGTCTTAGATTATATCGATACTACGGAACGCTTGCCATCCAAAGCCCAAAACATGCGTCTTAGATATATTATTGAGAATGGGTCAAGAGAACTGGAACTAGGAGACGCCGTATTGCTTCCGAGTGGAGACCTTTCAAACATTCTAGGAAGAGCCAAATACGTCTCTGACGCTATAGGTATGACGTACGACTGGAAAATACAGCCAAAGCCTCCTACTATACCTGCAACTTTTACGTCTGTAATGGATTCCTTGACAAAAAGTTTTTATAAGGCTGCTGAACTAAGATGCAAGAGTATAGCCATGCCTCCAATGTGCATAAGAAAAGGTGGGTTGACTCTAGAGGAGAGCACGAGAGCCTCAAAGGAAGCGTTAAAAGTATTGGATGGAACGACAGTTAAAAGAATTGAAGTTGTGCTTTACAACGAGGAACTGGCAGGAGAAGTTGATAAGTTCAGAAAATTATATGAAGATTTTTAGTGATTATCTTACATTTTGACTTCTATTCTCATAAACAAGTCCAAGTTGCTCTTTAGTCACATCACTTAAAGGAAATGAAAATTCTCCTAGTTCTCTTTTTATTTCTTCAAACGGATACGTATCTCCTTCGTACCTTGCTTTCAACGCTCTTAATGCAGACCTTTTACATACACTAGCTTTTTTAGCAATATTTTCAGAAGTGTCCAACTCTTTGTTGTCATTTTCGTAAACAAATCTTCCTATGCCCTCTATATGCGCTCCTGCATAAAGGGCCGAACCTGGCCAAGCTCCTTGATCTGGCCCTATACCAATGGAAATAATTCCTAACTTGCCTTCGTATTTTTCTTTAGATTGAAATAATTCGTAAGGTCTGTTTGCAGGTTCTATAGTTCCTGTTGCTCTTACTTTAACTTTTTGGGTTTCACCCCTCCTAATCTTAACTTCAGTCTCTAAATTCCCCAATGAATTTTTTCTCAACAGGTCAACAGTTTTTTCACCGTCTTTGAAATAATTTTCCTTAACATAGTTGTATCCGTCATGAGTCAGATTTATAACATGTATAACTCCTCTACCTCCCTTTTCCTCTGCTGCTAACTGTAGTGCACCTGCAACATCAGGCCCTAATTGTGGCATACAATGTATCGCATCATAACCAAGGTTGTAAATGATTTTTGCAGTCTGATATGTTGTAGATGGTATGTCTCTTAGTTTTTCATCAGTCCACAGAATTGGATCAACGCCAGCATGGAATCTCCTTTCACACTCATCTCTAAAAGTTGCTTTAGCTTCGTTTAAAAAATGCGGTTCACCTGCCACTAAGAATGTTAGCATTGACTGCTCATTCATCTTGTATCCAGACGCATGACCAACTGTTGCTTTAACTATTTCTTTCATTTCCTTAACTTTATTTTTTGAATCTCTAATCATCTCATCTAAATTTTTTGCATTTGAAGCATTGTGGTCTAAATTTACTACTATCGGAGACCCTGTCAAATTAAAAGCATTTAACCATTGACTAAGAAACTTCTCTCCTGCCACTCCTTTTAGGTTTTTCTGTATTCCTAAAACTTCTTTCCGATAACTTTCCAAAGGAGTAATAAAATTTTTATAATCAGATTCCAACTGTCTTAAAATACTAAAACTCATGATTTTTATAAGCGGTACATTACGAATTAAGTTTATTTGGTGATAAACACCACCATTTAAATTTCTATCCAAGAAACAATTAATCATGATTGAAGACTTGCTAAGAGAAGTCGGACTTTCTAAGAACGAGGCAAAAATCTATCAGATGCTTCTAGAATCTGGACCGTCTTTAGTCGGTGAGATAAGCTCGAAGACCAAAATACATAGGAGAAACGTATATGACTCAATTGAGAAGCTTAAGGAAATGGGATTTGCCTCTTGGACTCTAAAGAACAACAGGAAGTACTTCGAAGCCGTAAATCCTAAGAGGATAATGGACATTTTCGACGAGAAGAAGGAGAAAGTAAAGGAGATTATACCTCAGATTAAAGTAAGAAATTATAAGGAGCAAAACGTCAGAGTGTATACAGGCGCAGAAGGAAGGAAAATAATATTCGAGGACAAGCTAAGATACAAAGGCGAGCAACTTGTCCTTGGAGCTCATCAGCCGACAAGCAGATTATCATACATAAATCTATATCATCAAAAGAGAATCGCAAAGAAAATTCACCTTAAGATGCTTTATCCTCCGAATGCGCTGGATGCCGCAAGATATTTCTCAAAGTTAAAATACGTAAAGGCAAGAATATTGCCAAAGATATTGAGCGAGGCACCGATAGCAATAAACATCTACGGAAATAAGGTGGCTTTTCTACTGTATGACTCGGAAAGGCAGTCTAGTTTGTCCATACTGGTCGAAGACAAGAACCTCAATGAGGATTTCAGAAAATATTTTTACGCTATCTGGAACATCTCTAAGAATCTTTAATCATCAAATCAGTTTTTGTTAAAATGCTTCTTAGTTCTATTCCATTCTCCCTTAAATTTTCTAGTCCTCCTTCCTGTCTATCAACTATAGATATTGCATGATTATCTTTTCTAAAATGCCTTCCAAGAATATTACGAGACTTTATAATAGAACCTCCTTTTGTTACGACATCTTCAAAGTAGCACACATTTTCTTTTTCAACTTTTCCTATTACTTCACCATTATGTGGATTGACGCCGACAGCTTTTCTACAAGTCTTTTCGGCAACAAGCTTTGCAAACTCATAACCGCCTGTTACAACTCCGACTATTTCATATGTTTTTTCACTTTCTAATTCCTTTAGCATTTTATACCCTAGTGTACCAATAATTTCTCTTGCCTCAGAATTCTCAAAAAGCGAATCACATATTATCTTATAGTTTGAAGTTCCTCCAGAAGCTAGTTTGAAATTTCCATACTGAATACATTTCAATTCATAGAATAATTCTTTTAATCTTTCTATCGACAAAGCCTTCCAATAATTGGTTTGGAAATTATAAAAAGGTTTATATTAAATACTAATTATGCTCTTATTCGCCTTAAGCATGATAGACATACTAGCTGGAGTAACTTTATTGTTTCCAAATTTTCTTGGGTTCTATCTAGGGATTGCAATACTTTTGAAAGGACTATCCTCTATGTTTGGGATTCCCATGGGTGACATCGGGATTGTAATCATGGGTGCTATAGATATAGCAGTTGGATTGATGCTTCTAAACTTTCTGTTTGTTATACCTTGGTTCTGGCTTATAATTATAATAAAAGGAATCTACTCTATGCTTTCTGGACTAGGGGGTTGACTTTTTAGGTTTACCCCAATCAGCCTTTGTTTCACATTTAGGATCTAAACACATGCTGAAGGGTCTTCTGCCTCTTCTGTAGACTTTTATTATTGGTGTCTTGCATTTTTCACATATTTTGCTAGTCTTATAGATGGTAGCACTATGTGGAAGCGGATATATTGTCTTACAACCTTCTTTATATCCGGTGCACCCAACAAAATATTTCCTAGTTTTAGGAGAGAATATAATTTTCAAATCTTTCCCACAAGAAGAACATTTTCCTAAAATAGATTTTTCGTCTTGAGTTTTAACTATGGCTTCCTCCAATTCCTTTCCGATATTGTCTTCGTTCTGTTTGAATTCTTTGGATACTTTAATTATAGCCTTCTTTGCTCTTTTCAAAATCTTTTCCTTCTCGTCTTTTCCTTCGACTATCTTTTCTAAATCTTTTTCAAACCTTTTGGTCAATTTCTCGTCTGCAAAGTCAGGAACATATTTCTTGATTACATCTGAAATCTTTATTCCTAATTCGCTGACGTGTATCGACCTACCAGTTATATAGTCTCTATCATAGAGAGTCTGTAGAATAGCTGACCTAGTAGCCCTCGTTCCTAATCCTCTTTTTTCCATTTCCTTTATGATTGATGCTTGGGAGTATCTTGGATGTGGAGAGGTTTTTTTGTTTAATATTTCCAAACTTTTGACATTCAATGAGTCTCCTTTTTTAATATCAGGGAGAAATATGTCATCTGGCCTATAGTAAGGCTTGTAGAAATCCACCCAACCCCTTTCAATTGTCCTAAGACCATCTGCCAAAAATTTGTGGCTATTAACATTGATTAAAACCTGAACGCTCTCTCTTATCGCCGGTTGAGCAAAGACAGAGAAGAACCTTCTGCATATCAAATCATAGATTCTCTGTTCATGAAAGTTTAGTTTTTTTACATTCTCAGGTGGTTCTACTGTCGGATGTATCGATTCGTGAGCAGAGTCGGTCAGTTTTCCTTCTACAGGTTTCAATTCATTTGAAAGCAAAGCCTTGCACATGGAATTATAATCTTCAAATTTTGACAATGCTTCTAGAATTTGTCTATATCCTATTTGAGGCGGAAGTTTTTCCGATGAAGTCCTCGGATAGCTTATGTATGCTTTTGTGTAAAGACTTTGAGCAATACTCATTGTTTGTTGTGGAGAATAGCCAAACAACCGATAAGCCTCTGTCTGAAGAGAAGTTATGTTGAATGGAGATGGCGGATATTGCTTATATCTCTTAGTCTTAATACTCTCAACGATTGCAGGATTTCCTTTACACTCATTAAATATTCTATCAGCCTTGCCCTTGTCCCAGATTTTTTCTTCCTCAAAAAAAGCTATGACTTCACTCCCATCAACCAGCAAAACCAATTGAAGTTGCCAGTATGGTGTTGGAACGAAATTTTTTATCTCAAGTTCTCTATCTGCTAGAATAATCAATGTCGGCGCTTGAACACGACCAGCAGTTAGTAATGAGAATCTTTTAGAAACTTTCTTAATCGATAGAGTCAAAGCTCGTGATGTGTTTATTCCGTACATCCAATCTAGATAGTGACGTGTCTCTCCTGCAGTTATATTGTTCACATCCAAATGAGGCATCATGTTCTCGTAAGCATTTATCAAATCCTGCTTTGTAAGCGTGCTGAACTTCATGCGTTTGCCGTCTTCTTTTTTGAAAATTAGTTTTATTATTTTTTCAGCAATCAAGCTACCCTCGTTGTCAAAATCGCAGGCAGATATGAGTTCGCTGTCACCGTATCTTTGTGCAATCCATTCGAGAGTGTCAAAGTATTTCATAGAAAAGAAAGCCTTCTTTACAGCCATGCAAGAAGGCACCCACTCTGCATCGAAAACAGGATAATCGCTGCCCTTGCCTTTTTGTTTCAGGTTGAACAGGTGGCCGACGGCACAAACGGCCATGAAATTCTTCCCGTCCCTGAAGAATTCGTAGTAATCCACACCGTACCTGCTCGTTCTCTTTATCAGGTTGCTCTCCGCTAAGGCCTTTGCTATCCTCTCCATCGCGTCCGGTTTTTCTGTAATAATTATTGTAGAACTCATTCGAACACAACCTAAATAATATGAACGATGTTTAAAATCCTTTGTATTTCAGTCGAAAGTGAACAAATTATTTCAATGTTTCCAATTTCTTTATTCCGTTCATGTAAGGCCAAAGAACTTCTGGTATCAGTACTGTTCCATCTTTTTGTTGGTATTGTTCTATGATTGCTACCATAGTTCTTGAAGTCGCCAAAGCAGTATTATTAAGCGTATGGACGAAACCAGCAGGTGCTTGTCCTTCTTTTTCTCTATACTTTATGTTTAACCTTCTTGCTTGATAATCTGTGCAATTAGAATTCGAACCAGTCTCCCTGAAGACGCCGTCAGCCATCCAGCAAAGTATGTCATACTTCTTGGCAGCTATCGAGCCTATATCTCCTGTACAAACATTAACAACTTGGTAATGAATTCCAAGTCCTTGATATAATTCCTCTGAATTTTTCTCCAATTCTTCATGGAACTTCCAAGAGTCTTCAGGCAAACAGAAGATGAACTGTTCGACTTTGTTAAACTGATGGACTCTGAAAAGACCTTTCGTATATTTTCCATGAGCTCCTATCTCTTTTCTAAAGTTAGTGCTTAGTCCAACAAACTTTATCGGCAATTCTTTTTTATTCAGTACCTCATCCTTATACATAGAGCCCACTGAATGCTCAGCAGTTGCAATCATATACAAATCCTCGTTCTCTATCTTGTACATGACATTTTCAAAATCAGCAAGATCAACCATTCCCTCATAAGCATCTCTTTTTAGCATGGCAGGTGGAAATACAAAAACATAACCCCTCTTTACTAGAAAATCAATAGCGTACTTTATGATGGCTTGATCCAGCAAAGCAAGAGAACCTTTCAGATAATAAAAACCCCTTCCTGCTACTTTAGCCGCCCTTTCCTCGTCCAATAATCCTAGGTTGGTCACAATCTCTGCATGATTCTTAGGCTCAAATTCAAACTTCGGAACCTTACCCCAAGTCTTTATCACCACATTATCGTTCTCGTCCTTCCCAATCGGAACAGACTCATGAAGAATGTTAGGTAAACTCATCAAGTAAAAATCAATTTTTTCCTTTAGTTTTAAGACTTCTTCTTCAAGTTTTTTAATTTTATTTGGGATTTCCGAGGCTTTCTTTACTTTAGTAGAAGTATCTTTGCCAGCCTTTTTTAGTGCAGCTATTTCCTCAGATATTACATTCCTATCATGCTTTAGCTTTTCTAGTTCTTGCAAGTCTCCTCTATATTTCTTATCTTTTTCTATCAAATCTTCTAACATCTTTAATTTCTCTTCATCTCCTCTTTTCTTCAGGTTTTCTTCTACTACCTTAGGATTCTCTCTTATTAGTTTTATGTCAAGCATTCAATCACTTATCTTGTAATTTCAACTTCTTTGAAGACTTCAAGAAGTTTTTTGTTTTCAGGCTTTTCAAAATGCTTTCTAATAGGATCGATTATCTTTGATAATTCAATCGCAACACTTTCCTTCAAGTCTTGAGGGTGTATTTTGCCTTCACCATAAGCCTTCTCTAACTTTTCAAACTTATCGAAAGTCTCGTTTCCACCGAACTTAGATGGTCTCTTAATCTCAAAAGTTTTACTCTCGTGGAATATTACGTGTTTTACTATCTCTAAAATAGGGTTGGCTTCTGTCTGTTTCTCAGGACACCAAGCCTTTTTCAATTTTTCTTTTATCTGCTCCTCATTATCATGAATAAATATAGCAGTCCACGGCTTTGATTTGCTCATTTTACTTGCAATTACTTGTTCTAACTTATCTTTAGATTCGAGTTTTATTGGTTCTGCTATGCCCATTAACAGATGATGATGAACTGCTACTGGCTTATCCCATCCGAGCTTTGGAAATACCTCTCTAGCCAGAACATGAGCCTTTCTTTGATCCATACCACCATGGGGCATATCTGCCCCTATCTCTTTAACGTCAACAGATTGCATAGGAGGATAGAAAAATTGAGATAAATCTAATTTATCATTCTCGCTTCTTCCCATTATGGTCATACCTCTTAAAGTTCTAGCAAGGGTCATATGCTTGGAAAATTTCATTATCCTTCTCCAATATTCGTCGTTATTATGATACAAGTCTGAACCTACAACAATTTTTGCTCCTGGGCAAAAGAACCTGAAAGCCTCGTCATAATACTTTGCTGCTATTAAGATTTTTTCCCAGTCGCCGTTAAACTTGTTGTTAATAAAGCTGTGCCAATCTGCAAGATATACTTGGCATTTTATCCCAGCTTTTATGAAATCGTTTATCTTGAATCCAGAAACTATTAGATTACCCAAGTGCAACATTCCAGAAATTTCAAACCCCTGATAGTGCTGAGGATGGTCGTTTGTTTGTAGTAATTGCCTTAACTCTTCCTCTGTCAAAATCTCTTCTGTTGGCGGTTGCTTAATCAAATCGATTTTTGTTTCTATGTCCATGACGTCACTACTTTATTTATCTATAATCTATTTAAAATATAAATAATTGTTAAGTTAAGGATAACCATGAAAATTGAATGCTTAGGTGGTTGTAGAGAAGTTGGAAGGAACGCCTTTCTATTGAACGGGAAGGAAAAAATCCTGCTTGACTATGGATTAATAGTTGAAGGTAATGAAATTCCTGGACCTGTTAAGAAAGTCGATAGTATAGTCCTAGGTCATGCCCACTTAGACCACTGTGGCAGTATACCTATGCTTTATCGAAAGTTTAAGGTTCCTATATACTCAACCATAGCAACCTTTGACCAGGCTGATATGCTTTTGAAGGACAGTTTGAAGATTGCAAGAATAAAGGAGTTTGTAAAGCACTTCGGGCAGAGCGATATTGACAAAATGGATAAGAACCAAGTTAGGGTGACTTACGGTCAAAGACTAGAGAATGAAAATTTTTCTATGGACATATTCGACGCTGGTCATATCCCTGGCAGCATAGCACCGTTGATAGAAATAGATAACAAAAATATTCTCTATGCAAGCGACTTTAACGTAAACCCTACTCGTCTTTTGAACGGCGCAAAAATCAATGTTAAAAATATTGATGCCTTGATAATTGAAAGCACATACAGCAATAGAAACCATCCTGATAGAAAGGAGACTGAGAAAAAGTTTTTTGAGACAATCGAAGGGACGATCGCAAACGGCGGTGTAGCTGTAATACCGAGCTTTGCTGTCGCGAGGTCAGCCGAAATACTTATGATACTTGACTCTTTCAAAGCAGATTTTCCTATCTACCTTGATGGCATGTCAAAACAAGCAACACAAGTAGCTTTGAACTATCCAGAATTGATAAGGGACCCAAATGCATTGAGAAAGGCAGTAGAGGATGTTAAAATGATTTACTCAAACGACGAAAGAAGGAAAATAATAAAAGAACCTTGCGCGATAGTCACCTCTTCTGGACTTTTAGACGGTGGACCTAGTGTTTATTATATAAAATATTTATACAACAATATTGAGAGCTCAATAGTATTTACTGGATTCTTGATTCCAAGAACTGCTGGTAAGTATTTGGTAGACACAGGAAGATTCGTTACTGAGGGAATAGACCTGAAAATCAAAATGGGTATTCATCTATATGATTTTAGTGCCCACTGTGGCAGAGATGATTTGTTTGACTTTGTTAATAAAATCAAACCTAAAAAGGTTATCTGCATTCATGGTGATAACTGTGAGAGGTTTGCAACCGAACTCAAAAGCAGAGGATTTGATGCAGTAGCCCCTAAGATGGGTGAAGTAATTGATATTGATTGATGGCTCTTATCTAGAAGGCGGAGGTCAAATAGTTAGGACCTCCATAGCTTTATCTTCTATAACAGGGAAACCTTGTGAAATCTTTAATATAAGAAAGGGGAGAAAAAATCCAGGTTTACAGGCGCAACATCTTAAAGGGATAGAAGCTGCCGCTAAGCTATGCGAAGCTGAATTAAAAAATGCTAAGATTGGTAGTCAAACGATTGAATTTATACCAAAAAAGATAAAAGGCGGCTATTTTTCTATAGATGTTGGAACAGCAGGCTCAATATCTTTAGTTCTTCAAACTTTAGTTTTGCCAGCAATTCATGCCGAAGAAGAAGTTGTTTTAGAAATAACGGGTGGAACAGATGTACCATGGAGTCCAAATATAGAATATTTTCAAGATGTTTTTTGTAGAAACATTAAAAAAATGGGAATTGAAATTGAATCTGAAATATTAAAATATGGATTTTATCCTAAAGGTGGAGGGAAAGTTAAAGTTAAAATAAAACCATGCAAGAAATTAAAATTATTAAATTTAATTGAAAGAGGAAATGTAAAAAGATATGATATTAGAAGTATTGTTAGTAAATTTCTTGAAAAATCAAAAGTTGCAGAAAGACAGATTGAAGGTGCAAAGAAAATAATACCTAAATTCGATTGTGAATATTTTGAATATGTGGATACATTTTCACCTGGCTCAACATTACATATACATGCCCATTGTGATAATTCAGTATTAGGTTCAACGGCTTTGGGTGAAAAAGGTAAACCTGCCGAGAAAGTTGGTGAGGAAGTTGCAAAAAAATTAATAACTCAAATAAATTCTAATGCTTGCTTGGATGAGCATATGGCAGATCAAATTCTTCCTTACATGGCATTAACGGGTGATTCAAAGGTCTCTGTTGCAGAAATTACAAACCATTGTAAAACAAACATTTGGGTCATTGAAAAGTTTCTACCAGTTAAATTTGAAATTAATGAAAAAGAAAGAATAATCTCATTAAAATAGTTTTCAAAGCCTTTAAACAATTATTCAACTTTAATTTCTTTTTCTTCCTTTTTCTTAACTTCTTTCTTAGTCATTACAACCTCTAAAACACCATTTTCGAACTTTGCTTTTACACCTTCAGTCTTAACTTCTACTGGCAATGTCATGACTCTCCTGGCAGATCCGTAAACCTTTTCTTGCTTGTAGAAACTTTCATTTTTTTCTATTGAAACTTTCTTTTTTTCAGCAGAAATATCAACTGTATTTGGCGTTACTTTTAGCTTTACTTCATCTTTCGAGAATCCAGGCAATTCTGCTCTAAGAATTAATTCAGTGTCTGTTTCCGCCATTCTAACCGGTATGAATCTTGCTCTAAACAAAGGTCTGATTGGGGGAGGTTTAATTGGCAACCAAGGTACTCTAATCATTCCTTGAACGTTTCTTAAAAGTTCTTCTTGCATTCTTCTAATCTCATCAACCGGATCTTCAAACCATAATGATGCTTTTTTCTTTTTAGTCATAACATCACTAGTTAGTATATGCATATAACTAAAATATTTAAAATTATCTTTCCCAACAAGAAGCAATTTATTATAACGCCACTTATTAAATTAAATGAACCTTCCGTTTTTCAAAGGTGAATTTATAAGAAGTGGTACTACAGTTTTCTTAGCTACTCTTCTGGCTAGCATAATCGCCTTCGCTGCTAACGTTACGATATCCAATCTTTTAGGTCCTGAGGATTTTGCAAATTTCAAGGTCATCATCTATCTGTTCGCATTTCTACCCATTATAGCAGACTTCGGGATAAACACCACGTTAACCAAATACATAGCAGACTTCGGTAGGAACAGCGCAAAGGCAGGGCATATCATAAAATGGTTTTTGAAGGTCAAGCTAGCAAGTTACCTTTTACTTATAACAATAGCTATCTTACTGAGAAATCAAATAGCATTTTACTTTTTACAGGATGTTTCGCAAAGCTATCTTATTTTGGCTGGAATTGTCTTTCTATCGTTGAATTTCTTTTCAACTTTTAGTTTTATAGTTCTAGGTTTTCAAAACTTCAAGCTTTTTAGCCTTTCTCAGTTCTTGAATTCTACATCATCGGCTATCTTAACTGTCTTGCTAAGTCCTTTAGGAATATTTTACATGATTTTAGGATGGAGTATAGGTCCTTTGATAGGCAATATACCATGCATTTTATTCTTGATTAACAAGAAGTTTAGTGACCATGTAAAAGTTGATGTGAAAAGGATATTCTATAAATTCAGCTTGCCTGTTTATCCGGTAGACTTGTCTACCAACCTCTTTACCGTCATCATACCTATTTTGAGTTTGTTCTTCTCTCAAAAATTGGTAGGGTATTATTCTTTTGCGTTCATATTCTATTTTGCGGCTATGATTATTCCAAACTCCTTGTCTACAGTTCTGTTTCCTATGGTTTCTGAACTGAATGGACAGAAAAAATATGGGTATGCAAGGCATATCTTAAGAAAGTCGTTCCTTTATTACAGCTTGATTGCTGTGGCTGGACTGGTTTTTGTATTCTTGTTTTCAGAATGGTTCATAGGAGTGATAGCAGAGAACTATCTGCCTAGCGTACTAATTTTCAAGGTAATCGTTTCTTTAGGTTTTATTTTTGGGTATAATGTTATCTATACCAATTACTTAAAGGGTCGTGGAAAGGTTAAGAAATATGCGCTGTTCACTTTAATCCAGAATATTCTCTTAATTTTAGTTAGCTTTGCTCTATTGAACTCAATGGCTCTATAAAACAAAGCTTTATATATTTGATTTATTATTGAAAAAGTAGGTGAAGTTATGGCTAAGAAAAAAGATAATTGCGAAGAATGCGGAGGCGAATTAGGAGAAGATGGAGTTTGTCAGGATTGTGGATGTGTTAAGGAAGAGACAGACGCCGTACCTAAAGAAGAGACCGCAGAAAGCGAAGATACAGAAGAAGACGAAGAGGAAGAGGAATATTAGCTTTTTTAAAACTTTTTATATTTGTTTTTCTAATTTTTCATAGTTCATAATGAATATAGCCAACACTATAAAGGATAAATGGTGGTTGTTTGTCTTAGCTTTTATTTTCCTTTATTCTTTCTATATAAGATCGCTAAATATCGTCCCTGACAAGATGCTTTCTTTTGACCCTATATATCAGTACAGATTCACTTACTATTTTGCAAATTGGGGTCACTTGCCAATCTGGGATGAGCTAACCTACTATGTTGGGAGAATAACAGACGCCCAACCCTTTATGCATTATGTAACTTCTTTAGTTTACTGGCTGCTTGGATCATTCTTAAAAATGAGCTTAATGACAATGGCTTCTTACATGTCTGCCGTATACGGCGCATTGATAGCAGTAGCTGCGTTCTTATTGGGTAAGGAGCTTTCAAACAATTATGGTGGTTTACTAGCAGGTGCATTGATGGGAACAGCACCGCAGATTCTTGTAAGGACGTTTGGAAGTTCATACGACAGTGACCAGCTTGTCCTGTTTTTCTTGATACTAACTCTTTATTTGGGTTTTCACGCCATCAGAAAGAAAAGTATAGCAAATTTTTCATTAGCAATAATTGGCTTCGTAGGTTTCATGCTGTTGTGGCAATATTTCCTGTATTCAATCTTAATTTTATTTATTTCTGTTGTAATTTACGCAATCTTGGAGATGCTCCCCAAAGAAAGAAAGGTTAAAATTGATATAGTTAATGGATTTAAAACTTCTTTATCTAAATCAAAGGACAAGTTTCTTATATTAATCCTTATTTTAGTTTCTATATTTTTAATAAGCCTGTTAAATAATGTAAACCTCATTACGAACTTTATGATACTAATCGGATTTGCACAGAGCGCGGAACAGTGGATAGTTAACATATCAATAGCAGAGCTTCAGCCCTTCAACATCTTCAGCCTAGAAGGATGGATACTATCAATGGGAAGATTCATAACTGGGGATGCGATAATAAACAACTTAATTTTAATATTCTTCTTTTTGATGATGGTATTAGGCATTTTTAGAAGTTTTAGAAAAGATAAAGAAATATCTGCCTTCTTAATAACATTGCTTATAGTATCAATCTACTCTTCATCTAGAGGCATAAGATTTACAGAGTTCACGTCTGGCTTGTTCATAATATTGATTGGAGCCGGATTTGGACTTTTGACTGATTGGATGAAAGATGATAACGTCAAAAAGGCAACTTTGATAGGCTTAGGGGTTTTCATCATCCTAGTGGCAATGACTATTGGCGTGGAGATGGGAAAGCAATTAGGCCCTGATATAAGTCCTAATTGGGATACTGCTTGGAACTTCCTAAAGACTCAGACGCCTGAGTTCTCTATAGTCGGGACTTGGTGGGACCCAGGTCACATGATAACCGGCCTAGCAGAAAGAAGAGCCTATGCAGACGGAGCCCACTGCCAGTTAGGAAACGATGGCCAGCATGCTTGCCTATACACTATAAACGACAGGATAACTGACTTGGGAAAAATCATGGCTACCTCAGATGAAAATGAGTCAATGAACTTGATAAGAAAGTATCAGGGCGACTCCCCAGAAGTATATTGGATTGCCTCTGATGATTTGATAGGAAAGTTCCAATGGCTTCAGTACTTCGGCACTGGTTGTGATGCCAGGGTTGATGAAAAATGCCCTCTATATATTCAGATTTCCCAGCAGTCACAATCCACAGACGAAAACGGAAATATAGTAATAAGAAACTATGGTAGCATCTTACTTTTCCAGGGACTAAACATTCCAATACCAATCTATGTTCAGAGTATAAATGGTGCTATATTCGACGAGGTAATGTATTATTCTAACGGCAACGTAAGCACTGTGAAATGGAATGAAACAGAAAAGGAAACTTTGGTGCAGGCATTAAAGCCTTTGGAGAAACAACTTAACTTCAGGTTTACTAACCAGAGTATTCCTTTAACAGTTTGGGTACCACAACACTATTCCTATATTGTAATAATACCTCAAACCCTTAGAGAGAGCGTCTTCACTAAGATGTTTATGTTAGAGGGGCAAGGTTTAGAACATTTTAAGCAAGTTTTCAGAAATGAACAAGTAAAGATATATGAAGTTATTTAATTAATTCTATTTTATGAACCCTAAAGTTATATGCGTTATTCCGGCTTACAACGAGGAAAAGAGAATTAGAACCACTGTCCTTAAGACAAGAAAGTATGTTGACAAAGTTTTAGTAGTGGATGATGGATCTGTAGATAAGACAGCATTGGTCGCGAAAAAGGCTGGTGCAGAAGTTATAAGGTATGAACCTAATCAAGGCGTCTGTAATGCAACTAAAGTCGGGTTGAAAAAAGCTATTTCACTAAAACCTGAGATCATAGTTTTTCTTGATGCTGATGGTCAGCATGACCCAAAATATATACCTTATTTTATAGAAGAAATCGAGAACGGTGCAGACTATGTTTGTGGCAAAAGAGATTTGTCACGCTACCCATTCAACAGAAAAGTTGGGAATTTTGGTTTAAAGGTTTTAACAAACTTATTATGCCCAACTGGCATTATGGATACTGAATGCGGATATAGAGCTCTAAGATTAGATGCTGCGAAAAAGCTTGATCTAAAAGCAAAAGGATACGGAAGGGAGATGGACTTTGCATACAGCGTTTGGAAAAACAAACTTAAGGTCAAGCAAATAAAACTAGGCGCCGGTGTCTTCCATCCAAAAGCAGCAATAAAAAGAGGATTTAAGAATTTCTTCTATCTTCTAAAAAGAAGATTTAGGTTAGTTTAGAAACTGCATAATAAATTGCAGAATAATAATGCTTTATCCTGAACTTTCTAACGTACAATACGTCAATTGCAAAATGCAGTAGAACTCCTAAGGCTACAGGAACCAAATGATGGTAAAAATAACTTAGGACAACCAAAGCTAACACGAATTCGAAGTTGTGGAACGGCAATACGTACTTGTCTTCATCTAAATCAGGTATTATCTTATTTTTGATTCCATGGAATCTTCTATAGGTGTCAAAGAAATTCATGTTCTTGCCTACTATGAGATACAGGATGTAGTGATCTATGTCTATGAAAAAACCAAATGAGAAAAACAAAAAGCTGTAAACAATATTCTTCGTAACTGCAAAGTAGACTATCCCTAGCAATGTTGATATCAAAAGATGACTTCTCCACCACATTAAATCATCTAAGCAGATTAAGTATGCCTACTACAACTCCTATATTCCAAGCAACGTTTCTAACAAAGAACAAACACAAAAACCATATTATGTCCTCAAAACTTTTGCTAAGTCTTAAAGCATGTGTTAGATAGCTTAGCAAAAGGACAAACGCTGATGCATAAAAGAAAAGTATAATTTTTGGAGTCATCAACAAAGTCAAACCAAAAAGAACCGTAAGATAGAGAAGAGCTATTTGGATTGGCATATATGATTTTGAAATGTTATCTCCCATAATCCTTGTTTTATGTTTTCCAAAATAGACTCTTGGAACTGTCTTGGCATACTTGTATTGCTGTTTGAAATAAGCTTTCCAAGTGGCTCTATGATAGTGATAGACTATTGCTTTTGGTTGATAGACGATTGAGCCTAACCCACCAATTTTGTTTAACTTGTAACCGAAATCAGTATCATACGCTACATCCAAGCTTTCATCAAGCTTGATCTTCTTCAGAACTTTTGTTCTGACGCAAAGGTTCATTTCAGGAGCTCTCAGGATCTTTTTAGGGAAGTGATTATATCTATCTTCTAGTTCTCTTCCTATGATTTCTTGTAGTTTTGTTTCAGATTTTTGAGGATTAGATGTAAATCCTGCGACAGCCAAGACTTTCTCATCGTCGAAAGGTTTTATGATTTCCTTTAACCATTTTTCATCTGCAACGCAGTCGGCGTTTGTAAATGCAATCAATTCCGTTCTTATCATTTTGATGGCATAATTGTAGGCAGTAGGCGGATTCCCCTTTAGTCGTTTTAATGTGATTCTATTCCCATATTTTTTTAGAATCTCCCAAGTGTCGTCGGTAGAAAAGGCGTCTACAACAAAGATTTTATACTTGTTCTTTGGATAGTCTAGGTTTAAAACAGAGTCTATACATTTTTTTATTAAATGAGAGGTGTTTCTTACTGTTATCAAAACAGTAACATTTCTCAGAAAAACAACCTCCGAGCAGTTTGAACAAGTTCCTTAAAATCTTGCAAGTTTCTTATCTTAGACAATCTCTTCCATATATATTGAGGTCTTAAGTAGTATTCACGATATGCCCATTTTACTAAACTTTCTAGCTTTTCATGCTTTAACTTTGGGAAATCGACTGTAGCCCTTCTCATTGGGTCTACTGGAGTATAATCATTTGATTCTGTTCCGAACCAACGATTCTGCTTAACCATTTTATAGAATTCAGTTTGAGGATGTGGTATTGTGACATCGAAACTTACCCAATCTATGTTTAGTTCTTTTAACATTTTCACTGTCCATCTTATGCTTTCCTCTGTCTCGTAAGGACTTGTTCCAAATAAAATGTTTATTTTAGGTTCTATCATATGCTTTTTCAAAAGAAATATAGCGTTAAATATGTCCCCCACTTTCAAATCCTTGTGAACAAAATCTAGAACTTTTTGATCAAAAGATTCCGCACCTATATCTACGTAGACGCAACCTGCATCCGCCATGCTTTTTATTACATTCTCATTTTGAAGTTGGTCTGCCCTTGCTAAGCAACCCCACTCCACCTTCAACGGCTTTATTAATTCACATAATTTTATTATTCTTTCTTCTTGACCCTTTAATCCCATAAAGTTGTCGTCTATTATCGCAACTGCCTTGTATCCTTGCTTTTTAAGAAGTTTAAATTCTTCATATATGTTTTTAGGTGAGCGAACCCTTACTGGTGGTTTGCAGTTAAAGAATCTTTTATGTTCAATTTCTCTTGCAAACATGTAACTGCAGGGTATGCAGTATATGCATCTTCCATAACAGTTTCTGCTTGTTAGCATGACTGTAGAGGGTCTGCCCTGTAACTTTGGATTGAAATATAAATCTTTTTTTATCAAACGCCTATCCGGGAAAGGTAGTCTATCTAAATCTTTTATTAATTCTCTGGGAGGATTGTGAACGATTTTCCCATCGTTCATCCAAGTTAGGCCCCGCACCTTATTGAATCTTCTTGATTTTAAATTGTTTATAAAATCCATTAATGTGTATTCGACTTCGCCTCTGGCAACAAAGGTGTTTTCATCAAGAGTAAAATCATTTGGTCTTGAGGTTGGTTCGGGACCCATAAAGACTATAGGAACATTACCTGCTGTTTCTCTTATGAGTTTAGCTGCATGTTTATCCGTCTCTTCAGCAAGAAAGACTGTATAAAATATGTACAAATCAGATTTGTCATTTTTCAAGTAATTTTTCAAACCTTTCCAAGAAATCTTTTCCAGAGGGCAGTCTAAAACCACAACCTTATGACCTTTCTTCTCCAGCATCGCTGCCGGGTAAAGAATGAAAATATTTGGCTGATAGAACAAACCATAGTTACAACCAAAAATTCTCTCTGGTGCTTTGCCTTTGAGTGCTGGCGGCATCAAAAAAGTTACTTTCATATTAATCATTCACTACTGTTGTTTTTAAACTTTTAACTATTTTACATCCCTCTTATATTTTATCCATATGTTTTTGCTTTCTTCATGTCTTTTAAAATATGCTGCAATTAAGGTATACGAATAGAAAAAGCACCAATATAAGAAAGCAATACCATCTTCAAGACTGTATTTATAAAAATGAGTTAAAAAATATGAAATGAATTTTGAATAATAACTAAATAATTTTATGTTTCTGCATTCTGACATCTTAAACCATCCAACAGCTCCTCTTCTTTTTTGTAAGAATAGTCTTTTTGTATCTCCTGGTACACCAACAAAATAATGTATTATATCCTTGGCAAAGACTATTTTATAGCCTTTTTTAAGAATAGTATAACCGTATTCAGCATCATCGCAAATAACTTTTGGATCTAATTTTGGAACTAGATGTTTCCTGAAAGAATTGCATACCAACGGATAATTCCATCTTCCTTTTATTATTGGGTTCTTATTTTCCCACCAATCAGAAACAAGCTCATTCATGAATATTTCTCCTTTAGCAGACCATCCTTTTTCTTTTTCATTGATTAAATCAGGACTGTAAGGTTTCCATTTAAACCTAACGCCGCCAACTTTTTTGTCTTCAAAATATTTGACTAGAGAATACATGCAAACGTTTGGGTTGAGGTATCTAACTTCTGCATCACTTTTTACTATTATGTCTCCTGTAGCATTTTGTAAAGCACTATTTATCGCAACCGCAAATCCTCTTCTCTCTGATGAGAAATCTATCTTTAATTTCTTGTGTTTTTTAGCAAATTTTTTAGCAATCTCGTAAGTTTTATCTTCAGTTGTGTCTATAGCAACTATTATCTCCAAATTAGGATATTTTACTTCTTCAACCAAATGTCTAAGTGTCTCTCCTATGACTTCTTCTTCTTTGTATGCTGGCATGACAATGGATATTCTGGGGTATTTCATTCTACTTCCTCGTTCACTTAATTACCTCTAAAATATAGTGTATTTCCCTAGATGGAAGAATCCAAGCTAGATAGGATTGGTAGTACAAAGGAAACTTGTTGATTATTGGATTGATTATCTTCTCTATGGGTTGCAACCACTTCATCTTTGGAGGTAAGTTCTCACCAAAGAACATTATTCTTTTGCTTTTTATCTTAAATTTAGATTTAGTATAATGCTCGTATTCGAAATTTGGTGTGAAGTAATCAAATGTTCTATAAGTGAAAACCCTTCTATGGGTAGGATCGTCATAGGCTCCTGAAGAAGTAAAGTATGGAACGTTTATGAAGACCTCGGCATTATGTTTACATACTCTCCATATTTCTTCCATAACCTTTACCAAGTCACTGACGTGTTCTAAAGTATGCATGGCTACTACCTTGTCAACAAAATTATTTTTAAGTGGTATACATTTGTTTATATCGCATACTATATCGGCTTCTGTATCTTTACGATTATCAATGCCTATGACTTTGTGGTTTGACCGATTATCTACATATTTACAATTTCCACAACCTAAATCCAATAAAATTATTTTTTTGCCTTTATCCTTATCAAGGGACTTCTCAAGCTCCCTTCTTAAGGGAATTTTAATTTTCATTTCGTCTACGGCTTTTTTACCTAGTGATGGAGTTTTCATTTTTAAACACTTTTGATAAATTATTACTTGACTTTACAAACCCAAATTTTCTCTATGCTAAATATGTTAGGAAGTATTTTTGCTAAAGAACGTGAGATTCTTGAATCATTATATATCTCTCTTATAAAAAAGTGTCTGGAGAGGAATTCTTCCCATCGCGATATCGATAACAGGTGCAGATGTGTATGCGGATTGAGTTCGTCATCTATTTCCTGATCTCTTCCAAGGATTAAAAACTTTAGTCTTCTGATTATCTCAAAGTCATTTGGTAAAGAGATTATTAAAAATCCGTCTTTTTTTATAACTCTTTTAATCTCTTCAATCATCTTGATTGGGTCTAACAAGTGCTCTAACACAGAAGTAATAATAACTATGTCAAAAAAATTATTTTTGAATGGTAGACCTTGATTCAAATCCCTATGAAATGTCTTAATGCCTTTTTGCCTTGCCATCCTTAAAGCATTTTCATTCGAATCTATACCAAAGCACTTGTTATTTTTAGCTATACGTGAAAGGGAAGAGCCATATTCGCAACCTATGTCTAAAATGTATTTATCCTTCGAACCGAGCTCTTCTAAAAAATTATTCACTGCATCTGTCCTTCGCTTTCTTAGCGTTATTGAATTTTTATTCAATTTCATTTACATCAACCTAATAATCATATTGTCTTGATTTTGGTATGCTATGCTAAAATGAGTTTGATTATTGTTTTGAATGTCACTACTTACAACGTTAACAAAATTGTAAGTAAAAGCTCCAATCAAATTGCTTTCTGGGACAATGTAATTCTCTGCGACTATTGACCTCCATATCAGAATATAGCTAGCATTGTATTTTACAAGCGTATTATAAATGTAATTAGTATCTTGTGTAGACATCAATTGTGGAAATTCTTCTATAGCCCAAACGTTACTCCTTCCAGCAAACATCTCAAGACTGCCTCCATAAGCAGTGAAGATGTTCGCATTTGCCGGTGTGTTTTGCTTAATCCAGTTTAAAGCATCCAAATAGTTTTGAGGATATCTTGTTGACCCAAATGTACCTAAAGCAACTGAGAAGCTTAGATATAGACACAACACAATCATAGCAAATAAAATAATCAGGTAATTTTTGTTTTTTTCGTAAACTTTATCTGCAAAGTATCCTCCTATCAGTGCTATTTGAGGGAAAACTATCACAAAATATCTCGATTCGGCTATTCCTAGATTTAACACGCCTCTAACATAATAAAGCAGAATGAATAATACGAATACTATTGACGGTAATATCAGCTTCTCATCTTTTGATACAAGCAGATAAGCAATACCTTGTAAACCAAAAATCAATACCAAAAACCCGAACACTGAAATAATGTCTGTACTAGGTGAAAGAATTTTAGTTGCATCCTTAACCCATGATGGCGTAAAGCTTGGTTCCTTAAAGAATAGATTCAACACATCGACATAAGGGAACCCGTATAGGATTAGATTCCTTGCTATAAACGGTGCAATAATTAATGCGAAAACTATGCAAGCGACTATGGAGAGCTTTAAATAATTCTTATCCTTTTTGAAAAAATATTTGTAGAAGGCGTAAGATAAAAGTGCTATCGGAAGGAAAATAGCGCTGAATTTGACATAAAATGATAACCCTAATATTGATCCTGTGAAGATTGCTTTCTTCATCGAATCCATTGAAGCGAACAAAACTAAGGATAAAAGTGAAAAGAATGCTATTGGAACTTCAACATAATATAAAAGCATAAACTGTGTGAAGAGTGGTATCGAAAGTAGAAGAAATGCTGCCATAGATCCTAAAAGCCAGCTTGTTTTCTTTCCTATTGAATATATTAAAAAGATTGTTAATGCTCCGAACAATGCAATTATAAATTTAGCTATATTTAGAGTTGAACCTAAAACAGCGAAGAATGGAACTGATAATAATGGAATTAAGGGTGGATAGTTTAAAGGTTGAGTTGGACTTAGAAACGAAGGAAATTTTAAACCTAGAAACTTCTGAGCTGTGAAAAAATATGCTCCTTCATCCTCTCCTAGCATTGGTGTATTAGATGCTAGGTAAAAATAGATGATTGAAACTATTAAAAGCACAATTATCGGTATATACTCTTTTTTTAACTCTATATCCATTCATACACCTGTTATATTATTTGTTAAGTTAGTTTTATTTGTAAGGTATAACTGACCGTTTTCAAAGTCGATAGTCCATTTACTCTCGTTCTGAATAGTAGCATTCAAGTTACATTTATATATAACAAACCAGTTATGGAATGCGTTTACGTAAACAGGTTCAAAATCTATAGCTGATTTAATTTGTTTACATGCAGGAGTTATAGTTTCGCTGTACTGATTGAAAGCATATTTTGGTAAACTGAATGTAAAGAAAATGAATGCAACTAAACAAATGATGAAAGCATATTTTAGGAATCTTTCTGGTATACCTCTCACGATTTCTAGAGCTAGGAAAGGAAATATTATCATTTCATGCCTTATTTGGAAGAATGGAATGCCAATAGCTTGGAAAATGAAGTATACTGAAACCATAATGATAATGAATATACTGTATGGTTTTAATTGCTCCAACTTGAATTGCTTGGTTTTTATAATATTAAAAATGAAAAACGCTACTCCGATATAAAATAAAATATCAATTGGTAAGGGATAATAATCTGTAGAATCCCATAATGCTTTTTCCGGTTGGCTAGCCTGTAAGCCTGTTTGTTGGAAAGTAGCGGATCTTGCATACACTTCTTTTGACACTCCCATGACTGCCAAGTAAACGTCATTGAAAAGCAAATAGTTTCTAAAGTACCATGGGAATAATATAAGCAACGCAATCGCGATAGCTGCCATGTAATGTTTTGTAAATATGTTCTTCCTTTCTGTGATTACAATGTACAAAAGCCATGCCAAAATAACGAAAAATCCAGTTGACTTTATCAATGGAAGCATGCCTACGAATAACGCCGATGTTTTTATTTTCTTTTTCGTTAAGAAATAAAATGAAGCAAGAGTTACAGCTACCATTAATATATCATTTCCATTGAAGGCAGTTTCTCTGATGAACATGAATGACAAGAAGAGGAATGGAATAGCCTTCCCATCCATCTTATAAAAGAAGTACCCGATGACTACTATTGATAGTATTGTCACAAAAAACATTGGCAACCCGACTGCCATAAGACCAGCGAAAAACATTATTTCTAACGGAGGATAGGCAGCAAGTACATTGGTTTGCAATGCGAGGAAACTTTGCCAACCCGTCAGATCGGTTCTCCAAAGAATTGACGGGTCCCTTACCATCTCCTTTGCAATGTTATAATACACATAGTTATCAGGTCCTGGGCTGACAAAATAGACGGCTAATGCAGAAAGGACTAACACGAAGATTGCTAAAAACAATTTTTCTGCATTAATTTTCATCATATCGCCTTGGCGACCAGCCATATCTCCATGAATCCCTTGCCTTTGAACTCCTTCTCTACGCTTTTATCCAACTTTCTACCAAATCTTGTGTCAAGCGGATGAAGTTTTAACGTTCGCTTCAAAATTATGTGGAACCACCAATAGATAGCCTCTAGGTATCGTCCGTGATATTCGACCTTCTCGACCTTGAAACCAGATTTTTCTATGAGCCTCACTATATCCTTTTCTTTGTAATGTCTGTGTTTCTTGAAAACCATCTGCAAGATATCAAGTATAATAGACTTTGTATTATAATGCGGTGTAGAGACAAATAGATGACCTCCCTTCTTCATCACCTTTCTGACTTCTCGAAATGCCCTACTCTCAGTGCCTTCTGGAATATGTTCTATGGTTTCCCAAAGAGTCACGGCGTCAAAATGATTGCTCGGCAGTGGCATATCTAAAATTGAAGCTGTATAGAACTTCATACTAGGAAACTTTTTACCATTGTCCTCCATTATGTTCTTGTATATGTCCAATCCATGCAATTTCATCTTCGCATCCTTGAAGAACTCCAAATAACTCCCAAAGAGACATCCTATATCAAGTAGCCTGTCAAATTTGTGAAAATAATTCTTCGTCCAATAATAGGAGAATCTGTGCTGTGCAATCTGGTGAAATCTATCGCTTTTCTCTATCTTCATCCATATTTGGTTCTTAAACAGGTCTTCCATTTAATCTTTCACCAGCCAACTTTTATTAAGGTTTTAAACCCTGCCATTGTTTGCTTTATTGACTTTAAAGATTTCAAACGCTTTATCGACCTGATTATGTATCTAGGCCTAAGGTAGAATTCCTTATATGCCTTCTTATGAAGTTTTAATAGCTGTTCTTTCGTCATGTCTTTTGGAACAAACACTACATCATTATACCATCTGTAGTCTTTGAACTCTTTTAAATCGTGATTTTGAGACAAGAATATGTCATACAACTCTGTTCCTGGAAACGGTGTTGCTATTGTGAATTGAGCTGTATCTGGATCTAGTTCCTTGGCGAAATCTATTGTTTTTCTTATTGTCTCCTTTGTCTCGCCTGGGTTACCAATCATGAAATATCCGTGTATCTTTATTCCCACTTCCTTTGTTATTTTTGTTGCATCAACTGCCTGTTGCAAAGTTATACCTTTTTTTATATTATTCAATATTTCTTGAGAACCTGATTCATAACCATAATGTACAGCTTCACAACCGGCTTTTTTCATTAGTTCGAGCATCTCTTTGTCAACAGTATTAACTCTTGATTGAGCAAACCAAACTATATCCAATTTTCTTCCGATGATTTCGTTGCAAATTGCCATAATATGTTCCTTCTTTAGAGTTAAAGTGTCATCAGAAAATCCAAACATCCCTATATCATACTTGTTATAACATTCTTCCATCTCATCTACAACTAATTTCGGGTCTCTAAATCTCGCTATTCCTCCGAAGGTTGTTCTAGATCCACAGAAAATACATCTAAAAGGACATCCTCTTGCAGACATTATGTTCGTATAATTCTTTTTGGTTTTATGCTCAACTATTGTACTATGCCTATACTTATCGATTTTGAGAAGATGCCTTGCTGGAAGTGGTAAAGCATCTATGTCGCATATTAATGGACGTAGCTCTGTTTTAACAATCTCTCCATCCTCTTTGTATGCTATCCCTTTACAATTTTTAAGAGAAGCGTTTTCTTTAATTATTTTTAGTAACTCAACAATCGTATGTTCTGCCTCACCAATGACTGCTATATCTATATATTTTTCTTTAAGCAAGTCTTCTGGAACAGCTGTAACATGGGGGCCACCTACTATTATTTTTGATTCTGGAAGCCTGCTTTTTAAAGCATCAGCTGTTCTCTTGACAGAAGCAACCATTGGTGTTGTGCAAGTTAAGCCAATCACACTTGGCTTTAATTCCTCAACTTTTTTAACCAAAGCATCGATCGTTAATCTTTCTGCCTCTGCGTCTATGATGTTTACGTCGTAACCTTCTTTTTCTAGCATTGCCGCTAAGTAGCATATGCCGAGCGGTGGCTCCAACAAACTAACGTCTTTAACGTTTCCATACACCTCTTCCTTGTAAGGGGCGTTAACAAAGCATATTTTCATTTTATCTCGCCTTAAGTTATTTTTTACAAGCCACAACAATCAGGTGTGGGTTGAACAGTCTCTCCAAGAAAGTTCCTTTTGAAATTTTTAGAATTGGTTCTATCCAAATAAAATTATTGTTTATTCTTCTGTAATGGTAATTTACACTACAACTTTTTAATCCGCCTATTTTTTGTAAAAGATTTTGTAAGTGTAGTGGTGTAAATAGGAAATAGTGCTTATCCTTCTCTCCGCATCTATATTTGTTTTTATTGTGTTGCGAGAAAACCTTTTCCCTAATCGGAATATGATAAAAAATAAATCCAGCATTATCCGTGATTAAAACTAATTTTCCTCCTTTTCTAAGTGTCCTTTTCATTTCTCTTAGAACGTGTATTGGGTTACTTGCATGTTCAAGGAGATTTCTGGAGTAAACTTCATCAAAACTATTGTCTCGATATGGCAATCTGTCTTTATCGATATCACACTTTATCACTTCTGGTCTTGAAGGATAAAAGTCAATGAAATTAGTCCCATAGGTTTCTGAACCGCATCCAACGTTTAGAATCTTTCTTTTATTTTTCATCACATTACTAGATTTTTTAAAAGCCATTTAAGCATGCCTTCTTTTACTTATTTAGCGTTATGTAGAAGAATCCCCTTAGCATCATCTTTACTTGCATCCAACTTCTAATCGTAAAAAGTCTTTTAAGAATATAATGCGGTCGAAGGTAGAATTTTTTATGAACATAACCATGCGCTTTCATCAAATCTTCGCTAGTCATTTTATCTGTCCTCAACACCGCATCTTCCGCTATTCCGTAGGCGTCATAACCTCTGAAGTCGTAATCTTTAATTAGGTATTTTTTTTCTTTAACATAGTCGTACAATCTCGTTCCTGGATAAGGCGTCGTTATAACAAACTGGCAGAAGTCTGGTTCAATCTCTAATGCTAATTGTAATGTTTTTTCAACGGTCTCCCAAGTTTCTCCAGGAAGTCCTATCATAAATGAGGCTGAAGCAGATATGCCGTTGACCTTGGTTAGCTTGAATGCATTTTTGATTTCGTCAATCTTAATCCCTTTGTGAATGTTGTCCAACAATTCCTGTGAACCTGATTCCACTCCAAACAGAATGTTCCAGCATCCCGAACTCTTCATGCACTTGAGCATCTCGTCATCTAAGGTATTGACTCTACTGTTGCAGCTCCATGACACTTTTATTTTCCTATCATTAATACCGTTACAAACATCCAAGACACGTTTTTTATCTACTGTAAATGTTTCATCGAAAATGTAAATCTCCTTTATACCGTATTTATTTACTAAGAGCTCCATTTCATCCAATATGTTCTTCGCACTCCTTGAATACCATCCTTTACCCGAGCCTCTCCATATGGTAGAACCTCCTACAATGCAGAAATCGCAACTGAAGGGGCAACCCCTCGAAGATACGAGTATCATAAAGGGGGATTTCCTTGCGAACGTTATTGAATTGTATTGTTTTATTGGCAACAAGTCGTACGCCGGGAACGGTAGTTCGTCTAGATTTTCAAAGGGTGGAGTGGGAAGCGTATTTACGACCTTATCGTTTTCTCTAAAACTTATTCCCGTTACATTTTTTAGACTCTTCTTTCCCTTTATAGCAGATATAAGCATTTTTACTGTTTTTTCTGATTCACCTCTAACTAAAATGTCAGTGTTTTTGAATTTTTCAAGCGTTTTTTCTGGCAAATATGGAACTATATGAGCATCATCCAATATCGTTAATATGTTTTTGTCAACTGATTTGGCTATGTCAGCTGTTTTAGCGTCATAGGCAATTGTAGTAGGAGATGTTTTGTATAAAACGATATCAGGTTGAAAGCTTCTAACTTCTTTTTCTACGTCAGACCATCCTAAGTTTAAACCGTTTGCATCCAAAAGCTTAATCTCAACCTCATTCCTCAAGTAGGAAGCTATATAAGCGAGATCTATGGGTGGATAGACCGAAACTGGTGATGTACCAGCACACCTTATTTCGCGTACAACCGGAACACCATTAAATCTAGGCGGATTAATAAGCATTAGTTTCGTATCATTCCCCTCCTAAAGATTTAATTAAAAAGTAAGCATTCTGAGTGAGTTGAACGAATTCTTGTATGGATCTTATTTTCAACATCTGCTTGACAATATATTTTGGTCTCATATAAAATTCTTTGTATGCTGTTTTAACGGCATTTTCCAAGTCTTCTTTCTTGAGATCATCATACTCTATAACAGCTTCATCCGTAGCACTATGAAAATTAGACCAATTTTTAATTTTGAGCCATTTATTCTTAACAGCCATATCAAAAAACTCTGTGCCTGGATAAGGCATACATATTGGAAATTGAGCTGTATCTGGATCTAGTTCCTTGGCGAAATCAATTGTTTTTCTTATTGTCTCCTTTGTCTCGCCTGGCGCACCGAACATAAAGGTCGCATGAACTCTTATTTTATTTTTCTTTGTTTCTTTAACAATTTCTCTTATTCTATCTAGTGTTATTCCTTTTTTCATTTTATTAAGAATATCCTGTGAGCCTGATTCTATGCCATAAACAATCAAATCACACCCAGCTTCTTTCATGGCTTTCAAAAGTTTTGCATCTATGGTATCTACCCTCGAGAGTGTTCCCCAAGAAATTTTTTTGTTTATTTTATTTTTCTTCATCAAGTTACATATTTCCAAAACTCTTTTCTTGTCTATCGTAAAGGTATCATCGTCTATGTAAATGTACTCGACTCCGTATTTGCCTATTAAGAATTCTATTTCATCAATAACATTCTTAGCACTTCTTGCTCTGAATCTCTTTTGAAAAAGTACTGAATTCCAAACGCAGAAAATGCACCTTCCTGTGCAACCTCTTGAGCTAAGTATACGTGCGATTGAAGAATTTGTTGTGTTAGATTCTCTGTATTTTGACATATCTAAATGATGCCTTGCGGGGAATGGTAGTTCATCAAGATTTTCTATTAGCGATCTTGACTTTGTTACAATTATTTTTTTATTCATTTTGTATGCTATACCTCTCACTTTATTTAGATTATTGATATTATTTATTACGTCAGCAATTGTATAGTCAAACTCGCCGATACCAACAATATCAATAGGATAATTCTTTAAAGTGTCAGCCGGAAAAACAGAAGGATGTGTTCCGACCATCATTAGTTTTGAACCTGATTTTTTGATTATTTTAAAAGACTTTTTATCATTTTCGAATGATGGAGTACTGGTTTCTATAACAGTTATATCTGGCCTGAATTTATTAATGTAACTTTCAAAATCTCTCCAATTCCAGCCTTCAGCTAAGGCATCGACTAACTTAACTTCTGCAGTAGTTTCTTTTTCAGCAACTGCAGTAGCATAAGCCAATAATAGTGGCTCTGAAAATGTTCTAGAAACTGATTTGGAGCTCCATCTGCTAAATCTATTAAACCCTTCAGACCAAGGCAAATTAACTAATAACACTTTCATTGATTTTCACACTTTCATTGATTTTCACACTTTCAATATTTTTATCAATAAAATTCCTTTGAACATCAGGTTGTCTTCTAAAGATTGCTTTCATAATTGCAACTACCCCTTTTAGAGTTCCAACGAATTGTGTCCATGACCTAATTTTTATTATTTGTTTAATAATATATCTTGGTCTAAGATAAAACTCTTTATATGCCTTTGCATATGCATCTTCGACTTCTTTTGGTGGAGCTACATCCGGATGTGTGAACATCATTCTCCCAGACGTATGTTGAATATTATGCCAATCATTTAAATCAAATAAGAATTTACCGTTCTTTTTTATTTCTTCAAACATTTTTGTTCCTGGGTATGGTGTTGCCAAGTTCCAAGCTGCCATATCTAAATCCAACTCTTTTGAAAAATTTATTGTTTGTTGCATAGTTTCCTTTGTATCCCCGAAGAGACCGAACATAAAGAAACCGCTTACTGGTATCCCAGCCTTCTTAGTCAATTTAACTGCTTCTCTAATCTGATCTAGTGTAATACATTTGGGTATTTTGTTTAAAACTTCTTGGTTACCAGATTCGATACCGTATGCTACATAATTACATCCAACCTTCTTCAATTTCATTAAAAAGTTTTCATTTATCTTATCTGCTCTAATTCCATTTGTAAATCTTATATGTACTTTTATATTTTCAGCAATGATTATATCCAAAATTTTTTCAGCTCTATCCAAATCAAAGTTAAATGTATCATCGTAAATGGCTAATTCTTTAATTTTTAATTCATTAACAAGAAATCTTATCTCTTTCATTACATTTTCTGGTGTTCTTGGCCTGAATTGATAACCAAAAACTTTTTTCATACAATAATTACAATCAAATGGGCAACCTCTAGATGTGAATATAGGACTCCAAGGTCTGTATTTAGTTCCAGCCGAAATATAAGGTAAATCTACACCATTGTTTATTAGAAGATGTCTTGAAGGTAATGGAAGTTCGTTCGGATCTATTGGTTTACGCAATGGATTGGTTATTATATTATCATTGTCATTATAACATATCCCCTCAATCTTACTCAAATCCTTACCTTCTGCTATTTCCAAAAAAGTATATTCTCCTTCACCTATTACTGATATATCAAACCCCTTTTTTAGTAAATCTTCCGGGTAACCTGTTGTATGAGGACCACCAGCAACCTTTAATGTTTTCTCTGGCAATAATCTAGCCACATCTGTTGCCCATCTCTCAGCAGGTGTAAGAATGCTCACACCAACGATATCATAATCTTTCGCATAATCTGCCACTTGTTGCGGACTCCAGTTTTTTACATTGGCATCTAAAATTTCAGGTTTGAACCCCCTTTCCTCAAGTACGGCGGCAATATAGGCTAGCCCAATAGGAGGATTTATTAACCAAGCGCCTGACTTTCTAGAAATCATATAGTTTGATTGAACTAAAAGTATTTTCATAGATTACCACGAAACATAACGATGTTATAAATTATATAAAATAAGGTTTTTAAAGTTTGAATTGTTAAAGAAAAAATACTTGTTTAACTAATCAAACTTTTTAATAGTATGTTTAATTATTATAATTATATGAATAAAGTTTTGGTAACGGGTGGTGCAGGCTTTATAGGTTCTCATCTTGTAGGTAAGCTAATATCAAAAGGTAACAATGTTGTTGTTTTAGACAACTTAAGCTCTGGAAAAATGAAGAATTTAGAGTATTTGGAAAGCAACAAGGATTTTTCCTTCATAAAAGGCGATTTATTAAAATTAGAAGATATAGAAAATGCATTAAATGATGTTTCTAAAGTCTATCATATAGCAGCCAATCCAGAGGTTAGATTAGGAGAAACCGATACTAAGACTCATTTTGAGCAAAATATCGTCGCTAGTTATAACCTTTTAGAATCTATGAGAAAGAAAGATGTGAAAAAGATAATATTTACCTCGACCTCCGCTGTTTATGGTGATGCAAAAGTAATTCCTACGCCTGAAGATTACCCAACTATGCCAATATCAACTTATGGCGCCAGCAAACTAGCTGTTGAGGGGATGTTATCTAGCTTTTGCCATACATTTGGAATGCAAGCAGTAGTTTTCAGGTTCGCAAATGTTATAGGAAGTAGAAGCGATCATGGAGTACTAATCGATTTCATTAAAAAATTGAAAAATAACCCAAGAGAATTGGAAATACTTGGTGATGGTTCACAAACCAAGTCATACATCTACATTGACGACTGCATAGAAGGCATGCTTTTCGGAGAGGAAAAGGCAAAAAACGACTTTGAAATATTCAATCTTGGTTCTGAAGACAAAATAACCGTTAAAGAGATAGCAGACTTGGTTTCGAATGGCTTAGGATTGAAAGATGTTAGATACAAGTTTACTGGCGGTTATGAAGGTAGGGGATGGAAAGGTGATGTAAAGTTCATGCAGCTTTCTATAGACAAAATTAAAAAACTGGGATGGAAACCAAAATATAATAGTAGAGAAACAGTTAAAAAAGCTGTAAATGATTTGAAACAAATTTATCTCTAAAACACCCAGTCTCCATCGAACCAAAACTCTCTAGGCGTTAGAAAAGATAGCTTATTGCCTAAGAATTTCCCAGTGAACAAGGCTACCTTTGAATAGAATATTTTTGGTTCAAAATAATCCCTAACTTTTTCCTCATACTTTGAGAATTTTGGGAATACATCAAGCATCATTTTGTCTGCCATCAGTCCCCAGATTATGCCTCCATAAGACCATGGTTTTGTTAGACCGACAGCATCTCCAGTTAAAGCTACCCTACCTTTTTGCATCTTAGTTAGTCTGTTAGGTATTAATTGTGAGTACACTCCTTTTGGTTTTATCTTCATTTTTTTGCAAAGGTTATTAAATTCAGTTTTAGCAGTATCTACTCTATCATAGACTCCATATTCTACCTCATTCTTTCTAGGGATAGCCCAGCTTATGCCATTCTCCAAAGGATAGACGTCTATCACGTTATTCTTTGGTTTCTTTTTTATTCTTGTATAAATTCCTAGTATGCATAATGGGTCCTTTATTCCTATACTCCTCCTGACAACAGAATTATAACCGTCGCTTCCTATCAGATAGTCAAATTCTTGAACCTTCCCAGAGACAGATATCTGCGGCTTTTTGCCTTTAATGTAAAAGGCCTTTTTCACCTCGCTATTCAGGTTTATCTTTGCACCGTTGCGTTTTGCCAATTCAACTATGTAGTTAGCTAACAGTTTCCTGTCAACAACAATCATCTTTGGATAGAATTTTAGTTTTACGTCTTTCTTAGGGAAGTGGATTACTAGGTCTTCTATCTCGTTTATTATCATATCGCTCCTTTTTGGAACGAAATCCCATATTCTTTCTGATATAAGCTCTGAGCAAGGCTTGTCGCCTATGACACTGTTCTTTTCAAAAACTTCCACTTCGTTTTCCTTTGATAGTTTCCAAGCTAAGAAAGCACCGTTTATCCCGCATCCTACTATCCCTACTTTCATGCTTTTCACCGTTTTAATTAACAATAAATACCTTTAAATTATATGTCTTTTTATGAATTATAAAAAAATGGCTTTATTGCCTTTAGCTCTTTTAGTTATTTGCACTATCTATCTAATATTTATTACACAAACTAATCAATTGGCCGTGGATATAGATTTTAAAGGCGGCACTCAAATAATAGCAGAATATGGAAAGCAAGTAAGTGAAACTGAGTTAGAAAACATATTAAAATCATACAATGCTGGCGTTAGAACTGCTGTTGGTGTAACAACTTATACTGTCTTTATAGAATTTGAATCTAGCATAAAGGCTGAAGATGTTTTGAACACTCTAAAGCAAAATGGCTATGATTTTATTGACTATTCCATTCAAACCATAGGACCTGCCTTAGGAAAGGAGTTTTTCCAGCAAGCGATGTTCGTCCTAATGTTTTCATTTATTTTTATGGCGGCTGTGATTTTCTTTATTTTTAGAATACCTTTACCAAGCTTTTTCCTTGTCTTGGTTGTGATAGCTGATTTGATAGAGGCTCTAGTCTTCTCACAAATTTTTGGAGTGAACCTCTCTTTGGCGTCCTTTACAGCCTTACTTTTGCTTATAGGTTATGCAGTCGACGACAATATCTTGATGATAACAAGGATGTTGAAAGCAGAAGATAAGAACTATGATAGAATAATAAAAACTTCTTTTAAAACAGGAATTACAATGGTTGGTACAGCATTGGTTGCTTTGTTTGCTTTGTTTATAATCTCTGCCTCTGTTGTGATAGATCAAATCGCTTCTGTTTTGATACTTGGATTGCTTGTTGACCTTTTGAACTCTTGGGTGTTAAATGTTGGTTTAATGATATGGTATGTTGAGAGGAAGATGAAATGAAATTTAATTTATTAAAACAGTGGAGAATTTGGCTTGTCTTGATTTGTGTAGTAGGATCGCTCTTTTTGATTGCACCATCGCCTTATCAGAAAGGTGTTATTGTAAAGTCTATTGATAGCAACTCTCCTTTTTTAGGTAAATTAAAAGTTGGAGAATCTCTAACATGGGCTAATGAAAAGGATATAAACTCTCCCCAAGATTTATATGAGTTCGAGAATTTCACAGGAACTTTCAGGTTCATTCACTCTGGAAATTTAGACTTGGTAGATATTGTAAATCCTGGCTTAGGAATAACTGTCTCCAAACCTTCATCCTCTAACCTACAATTCGGCCTAGATTTGGTCGGAGGTACAAGGGTTTTACTTCAACCAAAAGGAAACGTATCAGATGCTCTAGTCCAGCAGATAACAGCCACGTTGGAAACAAGAATTAATGTGTTCGGTCTGAGAGAAGCAAAGTTCCAGACTATAAAGGATGTTTCTGGAACCAATTACATACAAATAGAAATGGCCGGCGGTTCTAGAGAAGAAGTGGAAAGTTTGCTGGCAAAAGAAGGGAAGTTTGATGGTAAGATACCTAAAACTATTACACTGTCTAACAACACAGGTACGTTAAGCCTTAATAACAGCTATACTATAACCTTGCAAAACGATTCGATTGAAATAAACAACACTCTATTGAAACTAAATGAAAGCTCTTCTATTGAAGGGGTTCCTTTCCAATTAACCAACTTAACAAATCAATCAGCTGTTCTTCTTTTTACAGTCTTTACAGGAAAGGATATTCAGTCTGTTTGTTTACAAGACCAACCAGGGATATGCACCTCAAGGATTATATTAGTCAAAGGCGGGTATGAATTTAACTTCCAAGTCTTCATCACACAGGAGGGTGCGGAGAATTTCGCCAAAGTCACTAAGGATATGAAAGTTATAACTGACCCTAATAGTGGATCAAAATATCTGGAGGGCAGAATATATTTGTATTTGGATGAAAACCTTATAACAGAGCTTAGTATTTCTTCTGAACTGAAAGGTCAAGCCTACACATCACCAGCTATAACAGGATTTAGAACAACGAGAGAAGACGCCTTGAAGGAACAACTTATGTTGAAAAGTATTCTGCAGTCAGGCGCTTTGCCTGCAAGTTTAGAAATAATAAGAACTGATCAAATATCTCCGGCTTTAGGAAGAGAATTTTTTGAAGCAACTGTTCTTGCTGCTGTAGTAGCAAGCTTAACGGTTGCAACTGTACTTTTCATTAGATACAGAAGTTTGAAAATTTTGATACCTAACATGATGTGGAGTCTTTTTGAGCTAACAATAACTCTTGGCATTGCTTCTATTATAAAATGGACAATTGATTTAGCTTCAATAGCAGGAATAATAGCTGCGATAGGGACTGGAACAAACGATCAGATAATAATAATAGATGAGATGTTGTTAGGAGGGGGTGCCACAGAAGAGGAGAAGAAAGTTTATAGCACAAAGCAAAGGGTGAAAAAAGCTTTCTTTTTTGTTTTCAGCGCTGCATCAACCATAATAGCATCTGTAATTCCAATGATGTTTATTGGTGTTGGAGCTATGAAAGGTTTTGCTGTAACAACTTTGATTGGAGTCTTCATCGGAATAGTTATAACAAGGCCAGCATTTGCAATAGTTGCAGAAAGAGTCTTAGAAAAGAAAGAAGTTAAAGCAACTACCACTGTAAGTAGTAAACTATAATTTTCTATTAACTTGGTTTTATTAGCTTCATGTTAGAGTTATTTCTCTCTTCTGCAATTGGAATGGTGCTAGGTGTAATAGCCGGGCTGCTTCCGGGTCTGCATCCAAACAACACTATACCGATAATTTTAGGTTTATCTTTTGTGTTCGGTCCTTTGCCGACGGCAGTAATTTTGCTTTCATCAGGGGTTGTAAACTCCTTTATTAATTTTATACCATCTATTCTGCTCGGAGCGCCAGATGATTCTAATGTATTAGGAGTTTTACCAGGTCACAAGCTACTTTTGGAAGGAAGAGGATACGAGGCCATAAAATTATGTGTAACCGGCTGCTTTGGAGGTATTTTGTTTTCTATACTTATCTTACCGTTGTTTGCATTGCTTATTCCAACATTTTATGGTTTTTTACGACCTAACGTTCAATGGCTTTTAATATTTGTCGTCACCTACATGATTCTGTCTGAGAAAGGGAAAATTAAAATTTATTCTATGATTATTTTTACAATATCAGGGATTTTAGGTTTGATTGTTTTAAACAACTTCTCTGATAGCATGCTTTTCCCATTGCTTACAGGGCTGTTTGGTTTACCTATGCTCTTGTTGTCTATTTTTGAAAAGTCTAAGATACCTGAAAACTTTAATTTTGATGAAGATAAGATTGAAAGAAAAAGTATTTTATCGTGTATAGGAATAGGAAGTTTAGCTGGTATAGTCGCTGGCTTGTTGCCTGGTGTAGGTTCAACCCAATCAACCATACTAACTCAGCAAATTTTCCAAAAGAAAAGAGATGAAAGGTCTTTTTTGATATCAATAGGAGCTATCACAAGCTCTGATATTATCTATTCTATACTATCATTATGGCTGATTGGAAATCCTCGTTCAGGGATTGCTGTCGGCATCAGTAAACTCTTGGAGGTTGGGATTAACGAGGCTATGATTTTTATTGCTTTTATTTTAATTACGGCTTCTATAGCAACGATTATAACTTTAAAGTTAACTAAGATAGCGCTAACGCTCCTAAAGAAAATAAATTACCAAAAATTATGTTTGTTCTCTTCTATTTTTCTTTTTGCCTTGACTATAATCTTTTCTGGTTTGATTGGAATTTTAGTTTTAATAGTGTCAATAGCAGTTGGAATGATTCCAAATAAATTAGGAATTAAAAGAACTTATGCGATGGGTTGTTTGTTGCTACCAACGATTTTATTCTTCTTGGGCATCAACTTGATTTAAACTCTACTGTTTTCCCTATCGAACCATATGATGAAAAATATAATTGGCCTGAGCATTTTGGGCAGTTACCTGAGAGTGAAGGCCTTCTGAATTCCCAGCCACAACTCTTGCAAACAACTGATTCGAAAGTTTTCAAAACAGTTTCTTCAGGAGACAACGCTGGCTTACGCCCATTCAAAATATCTAACAAATTTTTTTGCTTAACGCCTTCTAAAAGTTCGGATGAAGAAACGCCGCAGACCTCAAATATCCTTTCTAGCGGCGGTAACAGCTGGTTATGAACATAATAATCTGAATCTATTTCCAAATGTTTTTCTTTTACAAAATCTGGGTCCTCAGCTCTTTTTGAAAGCAGTTGATTGCCTTTCACTATAACGTACTCTAATCTCTCTCCTACTAAAGTTCTTGTCTTGTCTCTCTGAGCAAGCTTCTTTGCAAGTTCAATATGTGGTTGAATACCATTATAACTCTCCAAACTCTTGGTTATTCCTTTTACTACAGCTAATTTTTCTAATGGAACTTTACCTCTTGCTAAATCGCCTATAACTTCCCTGACATGTTTCGATGCCTTCTTGATATCTTTTTCCTTTAAAATTATGTTAAGAACATCAAACATGGTTTGTGAAACTAGTAAGCACCAGTCTCTCCTTACAGTTTCTATCCCCTTCATTTCAATCCTATCTACCCATATGCCCCTTTCTTTTTCAAATACCCAACCAGCATATCTTTTCTTTGTTTCTATTAAAAAGCTTTTAAATATTTTTTCGAATTTTAATTCCAACCCTGGAAGGTTGCTAGTAACTAATTTAGAAATCTTTCTTCCAATGTCTTCCGCTTCCTCTAAACTGTTAACATTAGTTTTTATTTTAATGAAGACGGAATCTGTATCAGCGTATATAACCTTTACAGGGAAATTATTCTCGATTAATTCTTTTGTTTTACTTATAGTATCCCTTCCCAAAGCGGTTATCGTATTAGCTATATCCATGACGTACAGCCTTGACCTTACATAACCTGTGTAACCGTAAAGCGAGTTTGAAAGGTCCTTTAGAGCTAGGTTCTTTGCTTTAAGTATTCTTTTGTTCTCTGTATCAACTTCTAATTCCATTTGTTTCTTTACAGCAACTCTAGCGCTTAACATCTCATCTACTAAGCTGGGGAGAACACCTCTAAAAACATCTGCTTTCACGAATTTCGTTCCATATGGTGTAACTATATGGTCTACATTTCCTCCGTTTGTCAAGTATGATGTTGTGCATATGTTAAAAGCACGAACCAATGATGGATACATGCTTGTAAAGTCTAGACAAACTATCCATTCATGAAGTCCTACTTCAGGTTCTAGAACAAAAGCACCTTTCAAGTTATGCCCTTTTATTCTATCACCAACATCATCAGGTTTGCATGGCATTATGAAATTTCTCTTGTAAAACTCTTTTAAAAGTCTGAACTCATGCCTTTGAGATTGACCCCCTAGACAATCTTGTAAAAGCAGCCCGCATACTTTTGCAATCTCGAAAAACTTATCTAACAAACGTCTATCTAAAAGCAATCTTAGAACTAATTCAGAATCTCTTTTAGCATAGTCTACCAATTCCTGAATGTTATTACTGTTCCATATTTCCTTTATTCTTTCCAGATAATTCCCCACTAAATCGATTTTCCCTTGCCCTAAAAGTTCTCTTGCAACAGTATCTAAATCATATCTCTTAAACTTAATCCAAGGATCTCTTTTTATTATTTCAAAAACATCAACGATTATTCTTCCAGAAATATTTGGCATATAAGTTTGTTGTAATTTTCTTGTGATAGTACTCTTTTCTGACCTTCCAAGGTCTCTTTGAACTTTTAAGATTTCCATACGTTTAAGCAAGAAAGGAAAGTCGAAATTATTTATATTATAACCTGCTATAATATCTGGATCGAAATCTTCAATAACTTCTTTTAATTTTTCTAACATTTCTTTTTCATCAGAGCATGCCAAAATGTTGCCGTTAGATTTTGTATGTTTCGCCAAGAGAACTAGATGATCCTTTCCTTTGTACAATGGGTTGAATGCCAAGCTTACTGCTATCATCTTGTCTTTTTCTGGAATAGGAACTCTAGGTTCTTCTGGTAAGCATTCTATATCTAGAGCCATGAATTTCAGAGGAGCATTTTTTAAAACTTCTATTGGCTTTATAGAATCTGCCATAATTGACTTGCATTTTACTGTACTGGTTTTTGTAGGTTTTCCTTCAACCTCTACCCAGCTCATGCCTCTTAAATCAAAGTCAGACATGAATCTATATCTGAATAGTATGTCAGCTTCATATGGAGTTCCAAAACTTTTAACAAATTCTTTTATCTCTGGTGTCAATCCTGGCTCGGTTCCTGTTATTTTCAAAACCTTTACTGGCGGTTGATACCCTATAGGCAAGGATTTTTCTACAATCTCAAATTTAAGATTTGAAAACTTGTTTTTTACTTCATTAATAATTTCTTTATACTTGCTTTCATCTCCATAAAGATAGAAATAAGGCATAAACTTATCATAAAACACACATATAGGTTCTCCTTGACTATTTTTACAAAACATTCTGATTATCGGTTTGTTGTTAACCATCACATAATCGCAGTCAAGAATTTGTAGTTCCATAGAACTTTTATTCGTGTTTAAACTTTAAAACTTTATGGTACTAGACTATTTCTTTTTCAAGTATCTCGAAAGCAGTCTCATCCTTTTATAAAGGACTATTAGAACAAATATGAAAAAGAAGAAAGTGTCTACAAGTATGTCAGGTCTTGATGTTATTATTATGTCAAAAATTATTCCAGATAAAATTAACCAACCTATGAATGAAGCCTGAGATAAAAGCAATGAACCCTTTAAAGAATCCAAACTCATAGTGGTTTTTGATAAAATATTTCCTTTAATATTAAGATTCCTTTGATTAAAGTACCAATAAACCAAAGCCAAGAACAACCCAGCTGAGTGATAAACAAAGAATGCATCCTCAAAAAGAAAACTTATTACAATCAAAACAAAAAATACAACTAACCAGAATTTATAAAATATTATATTATCTTTGGCATCCTGCCTTGTTATTATTATATTTGGCATGGTTATATTTTGGAATTCATGACTTAAATATTACTAACTTCCCTTGATTTAAGGTCTATTATTTTATTTATGGAAACGATCGTTATTCCTTTGTAATTTGTGCTGATATCTTTGTCTGTGAAAATTATATCTGGTATAGGGTCTATTATAAAATCGGTGCTTTCTATGTTTACATACCTTTTTCTTATGGCATCTAGAGGGTTTAACCCAAACAATGTTAGAATTATTACTCCATCAACTTCAGACATATATGGGTTTGTTGTTATATGTGTTTTACCTTTTACTTTGTCTAATATTTTTTCTCTGTAAAACAGGTAATCAGAATCATACTCTTTGTTAGCTTCTAAAAAAGCAATTTTTACTGATTCTGAAGTATAATTAACAGGCCTTATCGGAACATCTGGATATACTAAAGCGTCTGCAGACAAGATTTTGTTGTTTATCTTTCCTGAAACCGCAACAACATCGTCTAAACATAATTTTTCTCCAAGACTTTTTGGAACTATGACCTGAACATCGCCAGTAGAGTCTTCTAAAGTAACAAGTAAGTCCTCTTCTTTCTCAACCTTGCCCTTAACTAGGCCTATTACGCTAGCGTTACCATTACTTAACTTGTTTATCGAGACTAAATCAGAAAATTCAACCCTTCTTAATAAAATATTTTGCAAACAGCTATATCTTTCATTTAAGTTTTTAATAAAGTCTTGAACAGTGAACTTGTTAATAGGAACAAGATTTTTAATTATCTTAACGTCATTTATTACAACTTTGTTAATAAGTTCTTTGTTAACTATTAAAGGGTTTTCTTTTTTAACCTCTTCCACAAGCTTGTAAAAATCATTCTCATTTAAACTTTCAATTAATCTAACTACAGACTCATCTACAAAAAAACCTAGGTTTGTTAAGTTCTTCACATGACTATGATTCATAAGAATATTTCACTTAATAAATTTTTTAGTTTTTTTAGAACGCACTCAGTTAAGTTCAAAGATATTACTCTAGTCCTTCCATACCTCCCTTTAGATAAAATTTTCGTGTTAATTACTCCGAAGAGATCCAACTCAGCAATCAAATCAGAAATCCTTCTTTGAGTTAATGGTTTTAAGCCTTGTTCTAGGCACAATTTTTGATAGATATCTATAACCTCTCCTGTCTGTATTTCCTTATTCTTTTCTGTTAATTGCGCTATTGAATATAAAACTAACTGACTTTGTTTAGGCTGAGCCTTTACTATCTCTAAAACTCTATCCACATCTATTTTCTCTTGTGCTGCATCTACATGACTAATAGAAACCTTTTCTTCAAAATTCCTCTCAGCTAATTCTCCAGACACCCTTAACAAATCTAAGGCCCTTCTTGCATCTCCATGCTCCTGAGCAGCCAGAGCTGCGCACTTTTCTATTACCCCTATATCAAGCGAATCCGGGACAAACGCCAAAGAAGCCCTAGTTCTTAAAATGTCTTGTAGCTGTAAGGCATTATATGGTGGGAATATGAGTTCCTCTTCACCTAAAGAGCTTTTGACTCTAGGATCCAAAGACTCTATGAAGCCTAGATTGTTTGTTATCCCTATTATAGAGATTTTAGAATTTTTTAATTCCTGATTTATTCTGGTTAAGTTGTAGAGAATTTCATCTCCTGTCTTCTCAACCAAAGTGTCTATTTCATCAACTATTATAATAATTGTTTGGTTGTTTTTTTCTAAGGCATCAAAAAACATGTTGTAAACCTGATAGGTCGGCAAGCCTGTAAAGGGTATTTCTTTACCTAATTCTTTAGATAACTCAACCAGTAATCTATATTCTGTATCAGCTGTTTTTTTCATTTTACAATTAACATAAATAACTTTAATTTTATGCCCGTTATTTTGACTTACTCTTTCTAGTTCAGCCCCTATAAATTTGGAGACTAGTGTCTTTCCTGTACCAGGTCTGCCGTATAAAAAGACGTTACTTGGTTTACCGCCTTTTAGAGAAGGAGCTAAGATTTTTCCAAGATCGTTCATCTGCTTTTCTCTATGAGGGATGTTTTCAGGTGTAAAAGATATTGTCAAGGCATCTCTATTTGTGAATATTGATTTTGTCTCTAAGAACTTGTTGAAAATACTTTCTTGCATTTTATAACCTTTATTTCCTTTGAAGATAAGATGAGTGAAGTTATTTATATTTATCTTCACGTTAACCACATTAACCCCATCATTTCCTTAGGAAAATGTTCACATTATAGAAAATGAAGTTTTATAACACTGTTATAACTCCATTTGAAACAGACACCCACATGTTTCTGATGGAGTATTGTTTTTTATTTTAGTAAGTATAATACTAAATACCTTCATTTCTTATAACAGTGTTATTATTATAAATAATAATAAATTAAAATAAAGTAAACTTAACCTCGACTAGCAATGAACGGGTGGGTCTAGAAGTTACTTTTCAGAGCTTTAACTAACTCGTCTTTATCTTTTATTCTACTAATACCTATAGGTATACCTTCTAATTCTGCTATCCTTTTAGCTAAATCATCTATCTTTTCCGATCCTTGAAGAACAACCAATCCAGGTCTCAAATTAGTGACTTTTAGTGCCACCATTGAACTTCTCCCTCTATGCGCACCTATGAACACCAGAGCTCTTTCACTCGTTAATCCATAAAGTTTTACCATATCTATTGGAGAAAGGTCTATAACCGCCTTTAAGCTGTCTACCACAGTATAACCATAAAGTTTCTTGTTAGTCAAGTCCTCTCTTACAATTACTGGAGCATCTATAGCCTTACAAAAGTCCTTAAGATCTACCGGTGTATTGAACTCTTTCATGTCTAGAATAGCGTCAGATAAAACTGTTTTATTTGGTAATTCGGCAAACTCCTGAATAATCTTTCCGCCAAGTTTTTCATCTATAGAAATAATGGCTTCTACTATCTTTTTTATCATTTTTATTCCAGGTGACTTTCTCCTACCGTTTTCATAATCAGAAATAACAGAAGGCATTATCTTCATCTCATCTGCTAACCTTCTTTGAGGGATTTTAAAAATATTTCTCCATTTTTGAATGACCTTCCCAGCTTCATTACTAAGAACAATCTCACCCGCTATTCTTTTAGCAAGGGTTTCCTTTATCAAACTTTGGACATCCATAACAAATATTGTCGAATCAAACTTATAAAATTAACTATCTTTATATCTTAATCTGTTAGTTTTATCTCTATTTTCCCGCCATGCAAAAATTTAAATATCTTAAAAAGATAGGAAATAACATGCCAACAGGGATTAAAGTTAAAGACGCAATGGTTTCAAGGGTTGTGACAGCTAGGCCAAGCCAGACTGTGCTAGAAGCATCGAAAATCATGAAAGAAGAGGGTATAGGAAGCCTAGTAATAGTAGAAGGAAACAACCCAATAGGCATTGTAACAAGGGAAGATATAGTAAACAAGGTAGTTGCAAATGATATGCCAACAACCAAAACTTTGATACAAGACATAATGAATAAAAATTTGGTTATGTGCCCACCTGGTTGTGATATTTCTGAAGTCGCAAGGTTAATGTCAAAACACAAATATGAAAGGGTTCCTGTAGTTTCTATGGGTAAGCTTGTTGGTATAATTTCCACTAGGGAGATAGCTAAGGTAGCACCAGCAGCTCTGGAGATAGCAACAGAACATTTGAGAATAGAAGAACCAGAGAAGTTTGAGATGGAGACTCAAGATGGTGAGTGCGAAAAATGTGGCAACTACTCAGAAGAGCTCCATAACATTAATGATATATGGGTTTGTGCTTCCTGTAAAGACGAAGGCGAAGTATAAATTTAAATACCTTTAAAATTAACTATGCTTAACCAAGACGTTGAAGAGTTGTCCGAAATTCTTGAAAAGAACAAGGACAAACTAACGGTTGTTGAAGGTAAAAGAGACAAGAAAGTATTATGTTCATTAAGTTTTACTAACGTAGTTACGATTAACAAAGGCCTCTACGAGACTGTAGAGGATTTGAAAGAAAAAGAAGTGTTGTTGTTAACTGACTTTGACTCGGAAGGAAAACAAATAGCAAAAAAACTTAACACCTTTCTTCAACATCTTGGCTATAAAGCAGACAAAGAAACCAGAAGAAAAATTGGTTTATTGCTTGCTAAACTAAGAATTAAAAAAATAGAAGAATTAAGAGGTGTTTTATATGGGTAAACTTGCGCAATCAACTTCAAAATACACGATTTATGCTAAAATTGAGGCAGACGGTACTGTGGAAAAACCTGATGTTATAGGTGCAGTATTTGGCCAGACTGAGGGATTGTTAGGTCCTGATATGGAATTAAGAGAGCTACAAAAAACAGGAAGGATAGGTAGAATAGATGTAGAGATAAAAAGTGTTAACGGAAAGTCTTCAGGATCAATAATTATACCATCTTCTTTAGACAGCTCTGAGACTGCATTAATAGCAGCTACTATAGAAACTATAGAAAGGGTAGGTCCTTGTAATGCAAAAATATACATTGAAAAAATAGAGGATGTAAGGATAACAAAAAGAAAATATGTCGTCGACAGAGCAAAAGACCTTCTAAAAAATATCTTTGAGGAAGGAGTAACTGATTCTCAGCAAATAGCAGAGCAAATAAAAGAATCAGTGAGAGTAGCAGAGATTTCAGATTACAAAGGCGTGCCAGCTGGGCCGAACTTGGAGATGTACGATTCTGTAGTAATAGTGGAAGGAAGAGCAGATGTATTAAATCTTTTAAAAAATGGAATAAAAAATGTAATAGCGATTGGAGGAACTTCAGTTCCAAAAATGATTTCAGATCTTTCAAAACAAAAATTAACAACTGCTTTCCTCGATGGCGATAGAGGTGGAGACTTGATACTAAAGGAGCTCATGTCAGTAGCTGAGATAGATTTTGTGGCTAGGGCTCCGAGAGGCAAAGAAGTGGAAGAACTTAGTAAAAAAGAAGTTTTCCAGTATCTGAGGGCAAAAGAACCGACAGAGCAGGCAAGAACAGAGATAGTTAAAGAGGAAAATCAAGAAAAAACTCCAGCATACCAATCAGGAGTCGAATTCGATAAACTCTCAAAATTCAGAGAAACCTTAGAAAACTTGGTAGGAACTAGGGCTGCATGCTTCTTGGATGAAAATCTAGAGATAATAGGAAGGGTTCCGGTAAAGGAAATGTTTTCAGCCATGAGGGAGTTAGACTCTAAAGTCATAGTACTAGACGGTGACGTAGACCAAAAGTTAGTTAACCAATGCGCTAACAACGGAATAAAATATGTAATTGGAATGAGGGTAGGAAGAATAAGGACGCCAGAAGGTCTGTTCGTCTTAACATTACAAGACTTGAAGTGAATCAATAACAATTTATTTAGGCAGACTGAATAATTAGTATGATTTCGCAAAAAGAACTGCAGAAGGTAGCAAAAACAATAATCAAAGTTAACCTAGCAGTTAAAAACAAGGAGATTGTAACTATCTCTACAGGACCAAGGTCTCTTGATTTTGCCGAGGCTCTTGCCTATGAGGCTGCTATAGTTGGTGGACAGGCTTCAATTTCATACGGCAGTGACAAACTAAATCTAAGAATATACAAGGACATCAAAACAAAGTTTCTAAAGAATAAGCCAAAATTGGCACCGATTCTTGCTAGAAAAGTAGATGTTGGAATAGTTATAGATGATTCTGACCCACTTATAGCGAGGCTACTCCCACAAAAAAAGATTGAGATAAGAAGGAAAATCTTAAAACCTTTTAGAAAAATAGAGGAGAGAAGGCAGTTGAACAGAGACATGAAGGCAGCCTTAATAGGGTTTCCGACTGTTAAGGATGCAGAGGCGATGAAAGTTCCTTTCAAGAAGTTAAGTAAGATTTTCTGGGATACTATGATGATAGATTATGAAGAACTTTATAGATTCAACAAAAAAATTATTAAAAAACTAGAAAAAGCAGACAAAATAAAGATAATAGGAGAGAGAACTAATCTAGGATTTTCAGTTAAAAACAGAAAGTTCTTTAACGCCTGCGGAATAGTTACAAAAAAAGGCGAGATAGGTTATCTTAACCTGCCTGATGGAGAAATCTTTACACCTCCTGTAGAAAACTCGGTTAACGGTGAAATATATTTTGACCTACCATGCATGTATCATTACGGAAAACAAGTCGAAGGTATTTGGTTTAAATTCAAAGACGGAAAGTTAATTGACTACAAGGTTGAAAAGGGGCTAAAAGACTTTGAGGATATTTATAAAAATGCTTCTGGTGACAAAAACAAAATAGGCGAATTAGGAATAGGAACTAATCCAAAGGCAAAAGTTACAGGTGGCATGATTATTGTTGATGAGAAGGTTAAAGGTACTATACATATGGCAATAGGTCACAACAAGCATTTTGGTGGAAAAAACGATTCAACAATCCATTGGGATTTCTTCAAAAACATGAAGAAGAAAGGAAGTAGAATTTTTGTGGATGGGAAAATATTCATGAAGGATGGCAAATTTGTTTAGGCTATTATCATGGGAATGATTAAAACTAAAAACGAAATCAAACTTCTAAAAAAATCTGCACAGATAACAAATTCTTGTATAAAGATAATTGAAAATTCTTTAAAAGAAAACATAACAGAAAAAGAACTTAGGAAAAGAGTAGATAGAAAGATAAGAAGCCAGAGGGCTAGCTTGGCGTTTCAAACTCTCGTTGCATGCGGCAAGAGATCTTCAATTATTCATCCAAAACCTTATGCAACATGCAAAAGAATTCGAGGTATTGGCTACATTGATTTTGGGGCGCGTTACAAAGGTTACAGGACTGATATTACCGTACCTTTCATAAAAGGTAAGATAAACAAAAAAGAAAGAAAAATTATTGAAACTACAATTATGGCTTACCATATTGCTGTTTCATCTATAAAATTAAATCACCCTTGTTGGGTGTTGTTTCAAAAAGTGAATAGTTACCTAAAGAAAAACGGATTTCAAATGTCACATGGATTAGGTCATGGCTTGGGTTTGAACATACACGAATATCCTTCTATAATTATGCCTAGAAAGAAAAAACTTATAGGAAAAAGAAAACGTAGATGGGAGAAAATAAAAAAGATGACTTTTCAGGAGAATATGATATTCACAATCGAACCAGGAATCTATGTGAAAGGTGTAGGAGGTTGCAGAATAGAAAATGATATTCTTCTAACATCTAAAGGTCCTGTAATTCTAACAAATTCTAAGCTAATAGAAGTATGAAATCATTTCCTTCCACAACTACAATTCTTTCTATGCTCCAATCTCCATTCATTTTTATCTACTTCAGTCCCGTCTTTAGGAAACTTGTTTTTCAGATGCCATTCCTTGTTCATATCATCTCCATTTTACATTTTTTATGTACCTCTGAGCAATTTCTGCAAGCTTTTGCATTTCTTCATCTGTCTGAGTTTTTAGTTTCTTTAGCTTAGAATCTAAAGCATTTTCAGGAAGGAATTTTTGCAGGACAAATAACTCCGCGCCTTTGATATATTTTGCAATCTCTTCTATATCCTCATCAGTATGAAGGCTTGGAACAACTGTTGTCCTAAACTCATAGTCCAACCCAGAGTTCATTATCAAAGATATGCTTTCCTTTACGTTCTTCAAAAATTCTTTTGTATTTGTTACCTTTTCGTATCCTCCTTCAGTTAAAGGAGCTTTGATATCCATCGCAACTGAATCTATTAACTTTTCGTCTATTAGTTTCTCCAGAACTTCAGGATTGCTTCCATTAGTATAGATTCTTACTAAAAACCCTATCTTTTTTATTTTTTTAATAAAATCAATCAAGTCTTTATGTAATGTTGGTTCCCCACCGCTTATTACAACAGCATCGATCCATTTCTTCTGTTTTTCCAGAAATTCAAAGACTTCCCTTTCGTTAACGTCCTCTATTTTATCGCTTTCAAGAATTAGTTCAGGATTAAAGCAGAACGAGCATCTGAAATTACAACCAGGTAAAAACACCATAGATGCAATTTTTCCAGGATATTCGATGAAAGTTGTTTTTATGAATCCTTTTATTTTCATACTAAACCTTTTATGGATTCAACAGCAGGGACTTCGCCCAACCAAGATGCCTTCTGCTCTCCGTTTTCAACAACAACTACAGAAGGAGTTGATAAAACATCATAGTATACAGACTCTGCCATTCCATCAACTTCCTTTACGTTAAACAATTGAACTTCATAACCTTCTTTCTTAAGGGCTTCTCCAAGTTCTTTTGCTTTAGGGCATTTAGGGCATTCCGGCTGCCAGAATATTTTTATCTGCATTAAAACCATAGTCTCCTTTTTGTCTGTCTTTAAACTCTGCTTGTTTGCTTTTTATCCAACCTTCAAACCGTTGCCCTTTTAATTTTCCGCCTATTATCGAGTAGTAGCCGACGACTCTGCTTATACCATATATGTTATCGCTTCCGCAGAACTTGCATTTTAATTCTTGTGTTCTTCTGAACCCAAGATAAGTTCTTTTGCAGTCATCGCATACCGTAAACTCAGGTGAAAATACTATTTGGGCTGATTGGGTTGTATCCCAAGTCTTTTTGACAAGGTTGGCTATTGCATCTACATCAGGTAGATGTTCGCCAACAAAAACATGAGTTATCGAGCCTGACTCTATTAGAGAATTAAACTTACCTTGCTTCTCTATGCGTTCTACTATTGATATCGGCGCATCAGGAGCAAAGTGAATGCTGTTAGTGTAGTAAACCTCTCCATTCTCTATATTTCCTCTAACATAATCTTTAGACTCTGGAAATCTTTCCAAATCTATTTTTGCTAGCCTTAACGAAGTACTTTCTGCAGGCGACTCCTCTAATGTGAACTTCATGTTGAATTCCTTTTCAATTTCCTTGCATTTGAAATACATCGCAGTTACAATTTTAATTCCAGTTTTGTATGCCTCATCACTTTCATGAAGTTCCTTACCTGTTATTCTTTTTACACACTCGTTAAGCCCGATTAAACCAATGATATGAGTTGCTTTTTCCAAATCAACATAAGGTTTGCCGTCTGCTGTCGTCATCCCTATTTGCCATAGTGGCATGCCGGGTTGACTGGAAATCTTTTTAACGAAATTCTTTTTCTGAACATGAGCTTTGGCTGACAAATCCATAGTTCTTTTTATTTCTTCTATAGTCTTATCCAAATCTCCTCCAGCTTTGTATGCTGCTTGTGGGAGATTCAAAGTAACATTCAAGAAACCACAGAATCGCATCGACTCCGGGTGCTGTATCATATAGTTATCAGTTATTTTTGTCTTAAGCCTGCAGCACTGACTTATAGTTGCTTCCTCTCTGTCAAAGACAAAGTAAGTTGCGCCGTTCACAGAAGCAACCTTGCATGCAAATTTAAACAACTCGTTTTGTTTTGAATCTTTGAATGTATCTTCATTTACGTGCAAGTTGAATTTTGGGAAAGGAAAAGGTTTTCCATCCGAATCACCAGACATCCAAACTTCCATCATTGCCTTTCCAAAATCCTGTGCTTCTTTTTCAAAGTCTCCATAGGTTAAAATTCTTCCTTCCTTAGGTTGCTTTAGATTACCTGCTTCATCTCTAGGCACTTCATCTAAATAGTTTATCGAACCATCCGGCATTTTATGCATATACTTTCCACCAGATCCAATTGCTGGTATATTCTTGAGGTAAGAAGGAACACCTAAATGAACATTAAAATCTATAAACAATGTCTGTCCACCCCTTGAGAATGCACTCTGTGAGCAAGAGAATATTAGATATTGTGCTTCTTGTTTCATTTTTTTATAGTCAACACCTATGAGCAACGGTGCATAAAATATATTGATATATGCCAAACCTAAAGCTCCAGCATAATAGGCTTGCATTGATGCTAGGAAAGTGTTTATATGACCGGTCAACGTTCCTGCATGCTTTGCTGGGGTGGATGATGTGGACAGGTTAAGCAACCTTAATCCATACTTCTTCAAATATTCTGGAGAATGAGCTGAACAATAAACTCTTATGGGCATCCCTAAATTGTGGATGTGAACCGCTCCTGACAAATGAGCTTCGGCAACGTCTTTTGAGAATATTTCCTTTAACGCATACTGTTTAAGTATGATTTCAGATATCTCTAGATTGACAGCTTCAGGATTGTTTGTAGTGATGTTGCTGTTTTCATTACTCTTAGTAAATATTACTTGATTTAGGTTATAATAAGGTATTCCAATAATCTGTTGCTTTTCTAGTTTTCTTCCAAGTCCTTTTATAAAAAGTTCATTGTCAACTAGCTCTCTTATCAGGTTTACTGTAATTGTTTTGATACCAGATGCTAGAACTTTTTTCTCAACAGCAATTGCCATTTCTTCAGCTTGCTCAGCTGTTATTCCAGCTTCATTTACTAAAGCATCTGTTATTCTTTTCCTATCCCATTTAGTTGTCAAGCCTTTGGTAGGTGCTGAAACAAATAAATGAATATCAGTCGAGTCTTTTGATTGCTCTTCTGATACGACATCAACTGCTTCAAGAGATTTCTGGAAGGATGCAATGTCAGTAAACGACTTGTAATAAGAAGCAAATCTTACGTAGGCAACCTCGTTTATCTCCTTGAGCTTTTTCATTACTATGTTCCCTATTTCAGTTGTTGGTATTTCCTCTTGACCAAGGCTTCTTAATTCAGATTCTATATCGTCTATAAGCTTTTCTATAGTTTTGTAAGAAACAGGAAGCTTTTCACATGCCCTAATGACACCTCTTTTTATCTTTTCCTTGCTAAAAGGCTCTCTCCTATCATCCTTTTTAATTACAACCATATCCTCAATCTCAACCTTCTCGTATGTAGTGAACCTTCTATTACACTTTAAGCACTCTCTACGTCTCTTGTTGGCGCCTATATCCTCGTCTGCTCTCTTATCTACAACTTTTGTCTCATCAGAAGCGCAATATGGACATTTCAAGCTAATCAAACCTTAATAACACAAGATGTTGTGTTCATTGAATACATTTAATACAATGTATTGTGTTTATTCAACGAATTCTTTGTATACAGTTAATTCTTTAACTTTTAAAAACATTTCTATATGTTAGAATATATGATTTGACGTATTTTCCGGATTTTTTTATCTTAAAAACGTTTATTAAATATGATAACAAATAAATTTTATGCGCGCATTTTTAGGTATATCAATTCCAGAAGAGCTAAAACCAAGAATAATTCCTATCCAAGACAAATTTTCAGACTTTGACATCAAGTTTGTTGAGCAAGAGAATCTACATTTTAACCTAAAGTTCTTTAAGGAGTTAAGCAACGATGATGTTGAAAAACTAAAAAAGATTTTGGATGATATTTGTAAAAGAGTTCAACCATTTAAAATAAAGATTTCTGGAGTAGGAGCCTTTCCAAACAGAAATTATGTAAGAGTTGTATGGTTGGGAGTGAAAGATGGCTATCAGATTCTAGCTTCTCTTGCAGAGATGATAGAAAATGCATTAGAATCCTTAGGATATGAATCTGAAGAAAAGTTTGTACCGCATTTAACATTAGGAAGAGTCATATCAGGAAGAAATAAAAATGAAATGTTAATCTTATTAAAAGAGTTGGAGGACGTGGAAATAGGTGAAATGGAAGTAAAAGAAATAAAACTATTTCAGTCAAAACTAAGTTCTGATGGACCTGTATATGAAGAAGTTTTTAAAATAAGTTTAACAAGAAGTTGAAGCTAAATACTTTGCTGAATTATCAATTATCTTTTCTGCTTTTGCTAAAGGCGCTCCAACTTCTCTAACTCCAAGAGCCTTTGCTTGCATAAGTTCTAAAGCTATATCCGTTGTTCTAGAGAGTCCTAAAGCAAGTTCTAATTCTCTTGTTTGAGCCTGTGCGATATGTTGATTTACCCCATTTTGATCAAGCTCTAAAGGACCTTTTGGAGTATTAAATTGATAAACTGTACCACTACCCCCTGTTAGGGTTTGATAGTTACCAGTTTTCCAAGCATGAGCTATAGGATAATTCTTTCTCAAAAAAGCATCTTTATCGAACATATATAGTAATTACTATTAAGTAGTATATAAAGATATCCATACACCACTGTAAGTAGTGAATAAAATTAATCCCTCTAGAAAAACCTACTGAAATTATGGATTTAATAAAAATTTCAATCACAGTAGCTATCGTCGGGATAATAGCTTTGTTTTTCATAGTCAAGTATCAACAACAAAACACAGTTAAAATTTCTGATTTAGAACAAGGACAAATAGAAAGAATAACAGGCATGATAAACTCGGTTTACGTAAGCAAGGACGGTCATACTTTTCTTAAAGTTACGGACAGCTCAGGCGAGATATCTGTAGTAGCCTTCAAGAGCTCTAACATCGATGTCTATGACTTAGAGATTGGGGATCAGATATCCGTCTTAGGCAGAGTTGAAGAGTATAAAGGAAGCTTGGAGATAATTGCCAAGGAAATTAGGAAGATTTAAATATCACTAAATAGTAGTAATTAATGTGGAGAAAAAGGGTATTTTTGGGCCAGGAGATTGTGAAGATACGATAGATTTTGCAGAAAACCTTCCCTTCTACGTGGCAGATATATTAAGAAAATATGGGCATGACATAGATCCAGAACAGATAAGAACCCCTTCTGGGACAAGATATTCTTCATCTAATTTGGAGGAGGGAATAGCAATACCAGGAACAGTAAAAGGTTGTAGAACAGCAGTTAGGAGAGACATTAGGAATGAAATAGGCAGAATGCCTGTTGTTTTTGTACCAATAGAGAAGCAAAGTACAAGCTCTCCATATCAACAGAAGCAAATTTTGGAATATTGCTAAATATTAGACGTTTTTTCTTCAGTTGATACTTTTTTCGGTGATTTGATATTTTTACTAACCTTTATTTTATTGATGTAGTTTAAGGCCTTTATATACGATTCTAATGTCAAGCCAGTCTTTAATCTAATTAATCTTAGTTTAATTTTAGGTCCAATTCTTTCTTCATCTATAGCATTGCTTAGATAGTGATTTAGATACCATCTTACAGTACATTCATCCATTTTAGTCCTCCTGGATATTTCAGCTACATGTATCCAATCACCGCTTTGAGCTAAAACAGTCCAAATTTTAGTTATCTTTTCAAGATCAATACCTCTTCTTATCTTTCTGTCTCTTTTGCTTGTTAGAAAATCCCTTATTTCTACAAGCTTATTACCTTCTACAGTAAAGAATTTTATGTTGTTATCTTTCATGACTTTAAGGTATTCTGAGTCCAAAAGCTTACTGCTTATTACCAACCATTCTTCATTAGTTTCATAAATGTATTTTGAGGCCATTAGTTGCCCAAAAGCCTTAGGTAAGAAAAGGGTGGGATCACTTTCATTTTTTATCTCAATTGCTATTTTCTTATTATCTCTTTCAACCATGACGTCAACATATTTAGGATTTTCATCAATAATCTTAAAATTATTATCCTTAAGTATTTTTATAACATCTAACTCAAATTTATTTTTCATATTACTCACTCAGTAATTAAGATATTAGTAATATGAATATATAAATCTTATTCAATGTGAATTTTTTTAATTTTTTAAAAAAATTACGTTAATTATCGAATAAAACACTGTTATAAATCGTTTTTTGTCGATGAAAATGTTCACGTTTTTGTTCACAATATCTTCACGTCTTCACGTTTCACGCTCACACTTTTCCCACACATTCATACCACATACCATCTAAACTTCACGTGAACAATTTTCCGAACCTCTATAAACTGTAACATATAAAAATATTCACGTTAACTTCACACGTGAATATGTGAACATTATATGAACTTCACGTGAATATTATGTGAAGTTCACGAAACGTTCAGTTAAAACTCTCACAAACTATTTTAGACTTGAAAAAACAGAATTATTTTTCATTTTCATGTTTTTTAATTTAACCTTCACGTTCCTAACGCTGTTTAATTAGATTTTCCTAAGAAAATGTTCATTTCAAGTTCACAAAATCTTCACATGTGAATACTATGTTCACGTGAACATAGTAAAGCTTAAATATATACTTCACGTGAATATTTATGTGAAGGTTAATGTTTAATGAAAAGTTAAAATGGAACTGGAGAGAGAATCCTTTTGTTCTTAAAATAGATCCAACCTTATTTGTCGGTTATGAGGAACAGGTTAAAGCTGCTTTAAAGCATATAGAAAACAAGCATAAGGTAGCTCTAATATCAGGTAATACCGGAAGTGGTAAAACTACTTTTCTCAAGTGGCTTGAAAAGAATTATGACACGTCAAAGCTTTATGTTAGTAAACCTCCAGAAAATCCAGAAGACTTTGTTAATTTATTCATAGATATATTTGGCTTAAGCTTCTTTGAGAGGTTAATGAGAAGAAGGCCTAGTTTGTATACTTTAACCAATTATATAAACAAAAAGCTAAAAGGTAAACATTTGGTGTTTTTAATAGATGAAGCACACGAAACCAATAAGAATGTTCTAGAATGGCTTAGGGTTCTTACAGATCAGATAGATAATGTGAGTTTAATAATTGCTGGTATGCCTGTTTTAGAAAATAAAATAAAAGCAGAGCTCGAGACTTTAGATCAAAGGATAACAACTAGGATTACATTGAATTCATTGGGAAGAATAGAGACCAAGCAGCTTATTCAAAAGAGGATAGAGAGTGTTGGTGGGAAAGGGATAGAGCCGTTTACAGATGCTGCCTTAGAAAAGATTTATGAGAGGACAGGAGGATTCCCTAGGGAGGTTTTGAAGTTTTGTGACAGGTTGATTAATACGGCGATGGAAAAGAATCTGGTTATGATAGACGCCAAGGATATAGAAGAACACAAGGAAATCGAGCTTCCAAAAGTGAGAGTTGAAGAGCCTGTAGTTACTTTCATGCCCAAACCGCCTTCAGAAGAACAAATCAGGAACTTGCCTTATAAACAAAAGGCGATTCTAGAGATTTTATCTAAGAAGAATTGGTTGACTCCAACGGCAATAGTCGAAGAATCTGATATGAAAAGCTACAAAAGTAAAGGGCATGCTATCAGATCGATAAACAACATCCTTAAAAGGCTTATGCTAGACGGCTTTGTTACAAGAGAGTCTAGAGGAAAGGCCTATATGTATGCATTGACACCTAAAGTAAGAACAATGTTTGTCCAGTCTTAATTTCTTTTTTTATGATAGTCGCTTAGAAGCTGCTTAAAGTATCCCCTTACATCATTTAATTTTAAGGCAACGTCTATAGGATATCTAGGTCTTTCTCCCAAAAAGCTTTGAACCAAGTTTCTACCTTCGTCTAAAGAAATTAAATCCTTTCCTAAGCGTATTTCTCCATCCTCAATACCAACTTGACTGGTTGCAAGCTTGTACGCGGTTTTATCCATACTAATAGATTATACTAATAGGTATTTAAATGTTATCACTATTCGATAGTTAATATAGTTAAGCTTATATACTACTTATTAGTAATTACCATATAGTGATTATATGAATGACGTATGTGTGGGTTGCATAACAAAAAATGGTAGAGTTCCAACGGCATTGGATCATTTATTTGATGGTGTGCCGGAAAGCACTACATCAATTTTACCAAATGGCAGAACACAAGAAGTGACATATAAAATTGAAAATGGGGTCTATGGTTTAAAACCAGTTCCAGTTAGTTGATATTTTTCTTTTTTATTTTAATTTTAACTAAATAATTCTATGAAAAAGGCTTTAATTTTAATAGTAGGTTTACCTGGCTCTGGCAAATCGTTTGCGGCTGATGCTATTAAAAAACATTTTCATGCCAAAGTTCTTAAGACAGGGGATGTTATAAGAGAAGAGATTAAGAGAAGAGGTTGGAAGTACAATCCTGAGAACGATAAGAAAGTGAGACTTTGGTTCCATACCGGAAGAGAGCATTTGATTGTAAAGAGATTGTGGGAGAAAATGAAAAACTATAAAGGAGTAGTAGTCATAGACGGTTTAAGGTCGCCGAAAGAACTGGCTATGTTCAAAAAAATATACAAAGGCAATATCTTTCTCATAAAAATAAAATCTTCTTTCAAAGTTAGGGCGCAAAGATCAATAAAGAGAGGAAGGTTTGGGAAAGAAGAGTCAATAAAATATCTAAAACAGAGAGATAAATCAGAACTGAGCGATTTAGTAGGTTTGAAGCAACTGCTTAGGAAGGCAGACTATGTAATAGACAATTCAAAATTAACCAAGAAACAGATGGAAAAAAAGGTTGTTAGTCTAATAAAATCAATTATTTGATGGAATTTTATTAAACAACATAAATTTAAATATGTGAAATTAATTGTATATAGTAAGGTGATAGAATGGATAAGGTTAGAGCCAGAGATTTGGTTGGGAAAGTTATTGTTTCTGAAGATACAGGAAGAAAATTTGGAGTAGTTGGAGATGTTAATTTTATAACTGAATCTGGAGAGCTGATGAATATAGTTGTTGCTGAACCAACAAAACAAACTTTTGATTTAAAACTTGCAGAAGACGATAAGGGAAGATTGTTAATACCTTTCTCAGCTGTTAAATCAGTTGGGGATTTCATAATAATTGCAGAAAAAGATATTGTCTAATTTTTTAACTAAATTGTTATTAAAGCAAGTTAGATAATTATTTTTCTTCTGGGTCTTTTATTCCTTCGGGCGTTATTCTAAAGATTGTTTCTCCTTCTGGTAGGTTCGGCGAGTCGACAAGCCTTGCTATGCGAGTGTCGCCTTTGGATTTTCTAAGGTAAAGCCTTGTTCCTGCTTGGTGAGCCAATATGTGACCTCCTATTGGTACCGTGGGATCTCCAAATAGAATGTCTGGCCTAGACATCACTTGATTGGTGACGTAAACCGCTAAATTATATACCTCTGACAATCTCTGCAAAGTATGCAAGTGTCTATTTAGCTTTTGTTGCCTCGCAGCTAGCTCACCCCTCCCAGAATAATCAGATCTAAAGAGAGACGTTACCGAATCTACTATCAAAAGTTTAATGTTCTTTTCTTTAATCATTTCTCCTGACTTTTCAGTCAAAATTACTTGATGATCAGAATTATAAGCTCTTGCAATTTGAATGTTTTCCAAGATATCCTTTGCATTCAAACCCATGGATTCTGCCATCTGCTTTGTCCTTTCAGGTCTGAATGTATTCTCACAATCGATAAACAAACAGTTACCATTTAAGCCGCCTTTTTCTTTGGGCAGTTGAACGTTTACTGCTAGCTGAAAGCCTAGCTGTGATTTACCGCTTGAGAAAGCTCCATGAGTCTCTGTTATTGACTGAGTCTCAATACCTCCACCTAAGAGTGCGTCAAGATTCTTGGACCCAGTACTTATCTTTCCTAGTTTCATCCTTCTCTCGAGAATAGTTGTCGCTTTTTCAAAACCTATTTCTAAAGTTTCCCTAGCAGCAGAAATTATTTTGGATGCTGTCGCTTCACCGATTTCAGCAGCATTAGAAAGTTCCATAGGCGATGCAGCGGCTACAGCCATCATATCAATATAACCCGCGCTTTTTAGTTTATCAGCTATCTTTTCTCCAACTCCAGGTAGGTCTGCAACAGCCTCAATTTTTTTGCTCATAGAACTTCACTTAAATTTTAGCTTCTAACATATTTAAAATTTTATTAGCTTCTTCTATAGGATCTATTTCCTTAACGCTGGTTGCTACAAATTCTATTCTATTAAACATCTTGTTCTTTCTGGCTTTGCCGGTTATAATGAACTCCTTGCCTAAAACATCAATGCTATCGAAGAATGACTCTTCGTTCTCCAAAGCTTTCTTGATATCCATCCCTATCAGCTCTAACGCCACGTCCCTGAAGAACACTATCCTTATGTTCCCAGTTCCATCATCTATTATGCCGGAGAGAACGATGGTTTTCACAGGTTCAACCTTTCCATGCTCGTCACATTTGAACTCGGTTCCTTCCTTAGCTACTCTTCTCTTACATTGTGGACAGATTTCATAAAAAATACTCGTCTCGAACATCTGCACAAGGGATGCCCTTAACTCTGCAATCTCTCCTTCCTTCAAGTCAGATATGTTTATTCTTCCAGCTTCAGGTCTCTTTAGCTTATCAAAAGTTGGTAATTCGCTTTGTTCCAGAATTCTTACTCCGCCTCTGTTTCCAAGTCTTAATTCAACCCCACCTACTCCGTCTTCTCTCGTGTATGCACCGAAGGTTTCAACAGCCATTCCAGGGTTTAATTTTTCAACAATGTTGGTCTGATCATCCCATAATGAGAGTCTTATGTTTCCAGTCTCGTCACCGAGGATTATGCTCGCGACTTTGCCTTTTTTTCCGTTCTTTCCTTTGAATTCTCTAGGTTCAAAAACCCTTATCACCCTAGCTGACAGTTTCAAGTCTCTTATCTTTGGCACGACATTCTTTATCTCTAATCTTCTCTTAGTCTTAGGAAAGACATCCAACCCAAGTTCCTTGGCAATTATGTAGGCAGCACCTTCTTTTGAGACTAGGTTCGATAGCTCTTGCTGCTTTTCAAGAATCTTTTTTTGGATTTCATCTTGAGATGAACCAGTCTTCTCAATTATTTTTTGTAGTAATTCGTTAAAATCCATAATTCAAATTACCTTTTAACGCTTAAATTCTTTTTTCACTTCTGTTGGAAGTAAATTTAGTATACGAATTTCATTACCATTATGCTGGCTTAAAAATAATTATTTTATTTTTCTCCTAGCTTCTGTAACGTCTTCAGCCAACACAGTTTTTCTGCCCTTGCTTTTTGCAATCGCTGCTGCCTCTCCTGAAATGTCGCATGTTATCTCTTCTAATAGTATGGAGAACTCTTTGACAGCATCGTTGCTAATCCTCATGTTCGATTTCTTCAATATTTTCTCTATAGGTGCTAGAGGCAATTCCATAAAAATCATTTTTTATATTTCTCAACTATTTTGTTAGCAAGCTCGTACTGGTCCTGGTAAATCTGCATTGCTACAGAGTAATGGTTATAGGTTCCGACGTCCACTTCTAGCTGTTCGGCCATATACTTCTGCAAGGCTGTGAATGCAAAGGCATTTCCTGACCAGGCACTGAACAAGTCGTTGGTCTTCATTACTACGTTGAAATGAATCTTATCCTCTACTATCTGTGGATGAATTAATACTAGGCAAGGAGAGGACGTGTCCTTTCTCTGCGGAGTGAATTTTTCCAAATCTCTCATAGGTATCCAGGTATGCATTACAACAGACCTTCTTCCCAAATCTTTTTTTAAAGTCTCGATTGCCTTCTGGACTTGATCTATTCTTTTCACAACGCACTTGCCTCCGGTTGTTTTCTGGACAAAATCTAGCATCTCCTTTTCATTGGCCACGTTTGGTGCCCAAGCCCTTATCTGGCAGTCAGGATAACATCTTAGTCTTGAGTAATAAGTATAGTCGAAAGAGTTTTCCTTTTCAGGAGGTAAACCGTTAACTAGGTTGTTTGCATACTCTTCTGCTAGCTTTATGCTTATTGGTGCCATAGAAGAGAGTCTTGGTTGTTTCATAGGATTTGAAATCATCAAGAACATCGGCGAATCCTTCGTCATTGTCCTGAATTCTGGGGCCTCTACCCATCTGTCAAATCCTTCTGTCATCATCGTAAAGACAGCTTTTTCCCAACCTTCTCCAAGAGTTTCTGCTTGGACTATTTTTACACCATAACCCATTTTATCACCTTAATTTTAGTTCTTCGTCTTGCGTGTATTCTATTCCGTGGTTTAATGCATGCTCAGCTTTTTGCAATTCCATCCCCAAGTAAGACGCATGATCAAGCCTCGATAGCAATCCTCTTTTTATTACTTCCTTATACAAGTCTTCTGCCTTAGTGCCCTCTAATACTTGGTTTATTTTTCCAGTCTTAATTAGATTCTTTTCCTTAACATAATTATAGTGCTCGACTATTATTTTCTTTTTATTATGATCTACAAGAATAATGAAAAACCCACTCTTGTCAAATTCGAACTTAGCCATTTACTCATCCTTTAGTATTTCGCTTATCATTTTTAAAACAGGGAATATTCTCCATGAAGATTCTATTGGGCCGTAAAGCAAGAAATCTGCCCCTAACAAAGCTTGACATGCGCAGAGGCTAGAGTCGCATATTTCCCTGACTGGTTTTTCCAGACTATGAACCCATTCTGATGCAATGTTGTGTATTCCATTGCCGCTAGGATACCCTATCTCAGCTTTCAATGCGATGGCAGTCTTTATAGAGTTTAAAGATCCTGAACCGATTGGGACGACGCCACTATCCAACAAAACATTCTTTATCCTTGCAGCTTGGGAGAAGGGAAAGAGTTTGTTTTTAACATAATCGACCTTTCCTGCAACCGAACTGTCTAGAGGATTGAATGCAAGCAGGATAGCATTTTCAGGTCTTAATTCCTTTATCGCTTCCCTTTCCTCTTCAGGCATTCCATAGTTTATAGAATTGTACAGAACATTCTTAGATATTCCAACCTCCTTGCAATATTTTAAAATCTTTATCCTAGTTTCCCAGTCATCGGAGTCTATTGCAAACGGAATGTTAAAATCGTTTACAAAGTTTATTATTTTCTCAAAATCATCTTCGTTGTCAAAGAAGACATCCAATAAGAAGTTAAAGCCAGTTTTCTCCTTCAAATCTATTGCATTTTTTATCTGTCTTTCTGCTTCCTCGAAATCTATCCCGCCTAAGGTTCTGACTTTCTTCTCTTCCTTGTAAAGTATAGTCCCAATCAAAAGCATCGGGTTGTTGTTGCCAACTTTCACATTGCCTATCTCAACAGTTTTCAACTCTTTAGGGAATTTAAACATTTGAATCACATATTGTAAAACTTAAGGGGTTAAAGGCTAGGTTGTCTGTAATTAAAACGCTATCTCCGCTATAACTCACTTCCTTCTTAGCCTCTACAATTGTTTTAACAACAAAAGGTTCTTCTTCATAAGGTTCTTCTTTCGGAAGCAATTTAATGGTTTCTATTATTTTAACAGTATCCGTCTCATCTATTAGGTTAACAACTTTTTTTATCTGTCTTCTAAACCTTTCTACTGCTTCTGCTGGGATGTTTTCTATGAAAGGTATAGCTCCCTTAGAACCTATTATCCTACCTTTTTCATCTATGCCGTTCTCATGTATAGCAATCAAACTTTGTCCGGCTGCGTGACCTTTAGATTCCTTCCCGCAGACTATTATATATCTTATATTGCAGTTTGAAATCGTGTTTACTATCACCCTTTCTATCCCAAGATTCTCAGTTCTCATCTCCCCGCACAGGGTGAACATATCCTTTGGGAAGTTAAGCTTGCTCGAGATAGTGACTAGGGCGACATTAACGTTCTTGTTTCCAATCTCGTACTTACCAGAAAGTACTGGCCATTTTTCAGAAATTTTATTCATCAATCCTAATGACATTTTAAAATATTTATTCTTTTTGCATCCCTTCTAAACCAAGGATTTTTATATAGAGTTTGTAATTTATTATTATGGAGTTGTTATATTCAAAGATTTTAGTGACGCTGATTATCTTTTTGGGTGAGTCGTTAACCATTTATGCCGAGATGATTGCTGCAAGGACATTTTCAATCTCATCACAGTCTTTCTTAGATGTGTTTTTAAAAATGTTCTTAATTTTTTCATTTGCTGGGGGTGTTCTTATCTTAGGATACATGTTTGGCTTTAGCTCTTTTAAAAACATCTGGATAGTGAGCGTCATATCCATAACTTCCATCTTGATATCAGAACCTATTCTTGCCTATGCGTTCTTTCATCAATTACCAACGACGGGAGCTTTTATCGGCTTGGTTTTTGGGTTATTAGGTTTTATATCAACTATGCTTTTTTGAGCTTGTTTCATAAATTATTTTTTATTCTGCGAAATTGTTTTAAATATTTTTAAAGTTAATTTCTTTGAAAGTGATTCTATGGGTTTCAAGGGTTTGATTAGGGATGCCATAATGTTTTTTGTGGGAATGCAGCTAATCTTTGGAGGAATGGATAAAACCACCCTGGGATTAATATTAATAATTACAGCACTAATCTTTACAGTATTAGGTTTCATAATTGCCTTTGGCAGTGGTTGAATGCTTGACAAGATATTAAACACAGTGAATGCTCACAACAAATGGAGAAGGGAGCAATGCATAAACATGATTGCTTCGGAGTCGATAATGTCGCCCTTGGCTGAAAAATACTTTCTAACTGACTTTGCAGGTAGGTATAACGAGCATACAGGACCTGACTGCCATTATCAAGGAACGAAATATTCTTATGAAATAGAGGAACTTTGCAACGAAATATTTAGGAATAATTTTAACACTCCATTTGTTGATACAAGGCCTTTGTCTGGTGGTGTGGCTAACTTGATTATTTACAGTTCATTTGCAAAACCAGGCGATAACATAGTCTCGCTAGGCATACCGAACGGTGCTCACGTGAGCTCAACTCGTTGGGGCATGGCAGGGATAAGGGGCTTGAATTCGATTGACATGTTCTTTGATACTAAGGAAATGAATATAGACGTTGAGAGAACAGTTCATCTGATAAAAAAAGTTAATCCCAAAATCATAATGTTCGGAGCCTCAATGATTCTTTTTCCAGAACCCATTAAGGAAATAAAAGAACAGATTGACTCAAACATAAAAGTTGCTTATGATTCCGCACATGTTTTTGGTCTGGTTTATAACAAAGAATTTCAGCAGCCACTAGAAGAGGGAGCGGACTTGATATGTTCTTCCACACATAAGACGTTTCAAGGTCCTCAAGGCGGAATAATAATCGGAAATAAGAATCTAGATCAAAAAGACTGGGATAAGATTCAAACAGCAATCTTCCCAGGAACGATTTCAAATCATCACATCCATAAATTGCCATCGCTTGCCATAACGGCTTTGGAAATGGATAAGTTTGGTAAGGATTATGCTAAACAAGTCATTAAAAACTCAAAGGCATTAGGGCAGGCCCTATATGACTTGGGTTTCAAAGTTCTTTGCCCAGAGAAAGGGTTTACAAAATCTCATCAAGTGATAGTTAACGTCAAGGAATTCGGCGGAGGAAAAACTGTTGCTCAACTTCTCGAGGAAAACAATATAATTTGCAATAAAATGTCCTTGCCTATCGATACACCGCAAGACGCTACAAAAAATCCTTCAGGAATAAGACTAGGTTCTCAGGAATTGACAAGGATAGGAATGAAGGAAAACGAAATGAAGGAAGTTGCTAATTTCTTCAGAAAAGCAATAAAGGAGAAGAAGAATATTAAGAAAGATGTTGAAGATTTCAGGAAGGATTTTAAGAAGATTCATTATTGCTTTGAGTAAGTTTTTAAATTAGCAAGTCATATTTTATCTTATGTTTGGCTTTGGTAAAAAACAAATTGAGATAGTTCTTGAAAAATTAAATTTCTCGCACGGAGACATCATCAAAGGAAAGGTTATTCTAGATCTTAAAAATCCAACTCATGCAAAAGCATTAAAAGTAGGAATAGTGGGTGAAAGGACTACCACTACAACTTCAACAATTAATGGTAGGCAGACTACGAGCACTAGGAATGTGAAAGTCTTTAGCTTTGACATGCCATTGGATGGAGAGAAGGATTATTTTCAAGGCGAGTACATCTTTGAATTGAAAGTACCTGGCAATATAACTCAACCATCTACGCCTCAGGGTGTGGCTGGAGATGTTATAAAAGCTATTCAAATCCTTTCAGCAAGAGAGTCTGATGTTAGGTGGTATGTTACAGCAAAGCTAGATATTCCTATGAGATTGGATGTTGATACCAGAGTGAAGATAAATATTGGTTAGTTTTTGAAAACAATTTAAAATTTGTTCTTCAAGTTTACTTTATGAAAGAGGAGCATGATATAACAAAAAAGTTATCAAAGGAAATAATTGAAAAAATTGAGGAAGCAGTAAAAGCTGAAAATGATGATACTGGATTTTCAGCTGTTGATTGCCAGAACAAGTATCATAACCCATGGATAAGTTCATATTTATGTAGAGGTTGCAGATTTTTGTATAGGGAAAGTATATTTGTCAATCCTGAATGTGAGATACGTGATTTTATTATCAGATATGGAGTAGAACTTATACGTTCTGGATCAGATTCTTCGTCTTCTCAAAGTTCCCGAAAGGCATTATATTAATTCCTTTGACTCCAGTCTCTCTAATCTCACTTACAATTCTAACATACTCCTCATCCAAGTTCTCTTCAAATATAGCCATAGGGAATATTCCAGGTATTAAATTGTTCAGTTTTTCAGCCTCTTCCTTAGAATAGAAAGTTAGCATTCCAATGAAAACAGGTTTGTCAATAGATTGAACAAACTTCTCAATTGTTCTCATATCATAGCAGGGTTGAGTCATCACAAATTCCGCGCCAGCCTCTATTTTATCATTTGTCCTTTTAATCTCTACATTCAAATCTGCATTTAGATTTGCCCCGCATCCTACAAAGAAGTCAGTTTCTCTTTTAACATTTATCTCCTTTATCAGCTTTATCAACCCTAAAGAGGAAAATTCAAAGACAGGCTTTGCTTTGACACTTTCATGTAGTTTATCACCTGTCAAAGCGAGGATATTTTTAACCTCTAAAGCTCTCGCGGCCATCAAGTCTGCCTTAATCTCTACTAAATTCCTGTCCCTGCATGTGAAATGCATTATGGTTGGAGTCCCTAAGTTATGCTCAATCTTATGACATAGAGCCATAGGATTCATTAGCGAAATACCAAGTGGTGAGTCCACTACGTTAAAGGCGTCAGCATTCAGATCCTTTATTCCTTCAAGTATCTCGTCTAGAACAGGCCTTTTAGGAGGCTCTAATTCTACTATATATAAGAAATCCTCTTCCTTGATAAGTTGCTGAAGATCCATACTCTCACTTGTTATAATAAGTTTAAATCTTTTAATCTTTAAAATTTTTTATGGGTGAAGAGCGTTGCATGTATAAAGAAGAATGCAGATGCAAGCGCTTGGATTTCAAAAAAGATGATTACTTCTGTACATTACCTCGTAAAGAAGGATGCACGCAAAGAGAGTCTAATTACAAAAGGATTCAAGAAGTCATAAATCTTTTCTCCTTAGACAACCCTCACAATGGGAGGATTGATAAAGTTTTGAAGAATTCTTATTTTTCTCGCATTTCTCACTTCCTGAAGAGGAAAAAGTGAGACTTTTAACTAACGGAAATAACCATGTGATAAGATATATATTTTTAATTATCTCTATTATGTTATAACAATCGTAATAAATATAGGATATAAAATAGTTAACGAAATATATTTTACTAATATTGTAATGAAATATATACTATACGCATTACAGATTAGGCTTAAATATCAAAAATAATAATTTTTTAATAGGTGAAATTACGTGGCAATGAAAAAAGTTCAGAAAAATCTTTTTGAATTACTATTTCTACACCCAAAGCCCGTAAAAATGCTGACAAGTTTGAAGAATGAAGAGATCAGATACGCAACTCAAGTGTCAAAAGTCGTTGATTGCACATATTCACATACAGTTAAAGTCTTGGATATGTTCAGACGCCTTGGCCTAGTCGAGTTTGAGAAGAAAGGAAGAGTAAAATTGGTCAAACTTACAGACAATGGGATAGATATCGCGCATGACTTTGAGGGAATAAGAAGGAAATTCGGCAAGCTTGGTGCGAATATCAAAGAGATCACATTAGAAAAATAATAGAAAGTGAGAGTTCTCACCTAACGATTTCGTAAGGTTTATATACAGAAAAAATGCTCGGACAGTTGATATTCATTTCTATGTTCTCCATTATGTGTTTACCATAGCATCATGCCCATTTGATGAGATATATGAGCCATGCATACACCTGTATAGTCTGCCACGGCAAAGTTTTTATTTTAGGACAGTTATCATTAATCTAGGTATTTCGTGATTTTATGAGTGAATTATTGGTTTGGCTTTATGGTAAGTCCGCTCGTAACGCTCACATACGCGATATGGCAGAGAAACTAATCAATATTCTAAAGGAGAAACAATCCCTCGAGTATCAGGAACTCTGTCGCATGCTGGGCATAGCCTTCGACAAGTATCAAAAGCCTAAAAGAACGTTCTACTTTGTCGTTAATCCGCTGAAGAAGGTCCAGCTGGTGAAGGAAAAGCGCATTTATACGACTAAAGACAGGAAAAACTACGAGACTCACTATTTTCTTGATCCTGGGGCCTTTCACGGCTATATGACCCGAATACTTGAAGAGTTCCACACTACGATTAAATGACAGACAGAAAAATTATCACTGAAAAATGCTAACAAGCTATATTTCGCAATTTATTGTTTTGCCTATATACTTTGTAACTATTGTTTCTTGTGATATATTATGTAATAGATATAGGGTAGTGAATATGTTACGATAGATATATTGTGTCAGTAGTAACGTAATATGTATAGCATAACATATATGTTAGACAAGCTGATGAGCCGCGACCTCACGCTCAAATGTGAGAGTTCAGGAATATAACGGCGTTATACATGAAGGAGAAAGAAAATATAAATATTTAGAAATTCTCACAAATAGTTATTTTGTAATTAAGGATTCATCACCAAATTTTTTAAACTTTGAATGTTTTCTGATAGTTTCGAACATATATTTTTCTAATAATGCCCACTGGCTTGATTTGAACCCCATTTTTTTCCATTCAGTTCTTTCAAATGATAGATATTTTACTATAATTTCAAGTCCTTCTTTAAATCTAGTCTTTATTTTAATACTATTGTTTTTTAATCCATATTCGATTAATTTACGAATATCTTCAAAGTCTCCATCTTTTTCAGACATAAAATGCCTTAGTAATCTTAAAAAAGCTCCAATTGACGTCACAGACATTAAATAATATTTTTCTTTTTTAGTATCTTCCCATATTTCGTTAGCAATTGCTTTGTATTTATCTTCTAAAGCTTCCTTTAAGGAAGATAAATAAATTTTAATTAGTTCAAGGCAGAACTCATCATAATCCTTAATTATTTTTTTCTGTTTGTTATAAATTTTATAAAATATTGAATAAGTTTTAGCTTTTGGATTAAACATTTCTAATAGTCCAGCATATCTTATTAGAGTAGTTCTATATAATCTTCCTTCATGATAAAATTTTGTTCTAATCTTGTTAATAAGCGGTCCGTCTTTATTTAATTTTTTTATAATGTTATTAGCCTTAGATTCAGGTAACGTTCTATCTATTATACTAGTTAAATCTATGACATCTTCAGAAGAAAGTTTAGTCTGTTTTGTATTTATCTCGTAAAATAATTTTATTGGGTAATTCTTTTTCTTTTCTTCTTCACTTTTAAATTGTACTCCAGTTATAATAAAATTCATTTTTTTTGAGAGTTCCGTTATTTTTTTATCTTCTTCTTGGATCTTCTTAGTAGTCTTTCCCTTTATTTCATACCATTTACTATATTGATCTTGAGCAAAGGAAAACAACCTATGTTGTCCATCAATAATACAAAGAGTATCAAATTTTTCAGGTAAATTAAATTTGTAGTTAGAGTCTTTTAAACATTTAATTTCGATATCAGATGGAATTATCACTATTATATTATTTGGATAACCGCCCTCTTCTTCAAGCAAATACTTTCTCATTTCTCTTAGTTTTTTCTCGTTTAATATTCTCTGGAAACCATTTTCCGCTCCAGCCCAACCATAATATCTTAATACAAAAGTTCTTTTTAATAACTCATCGGCTTTCATTTTGAATACAACTACAGTCCTATTTGGTGTTTTTTCAATTAAGGTGCAATCAATATCATCTAACTTTCCTTGTTCATCTATATTATTAGGTTTGATGTCAAAAAAGTTGAAGAGCTCATATCTACAATGTTTAAATGTTGTATTAGAAATTATCTCAAAATATTTTAGAAGTGATATATCCCAAATAAATAAACTATTCGTTTTATATTTTTTATTATTTATTTCTTCTTCCTGAAATTCTTTATTAAGACTTATCAATAATCTCTTAACTATAATCTTTTCTCTTTCATTTTTTAATAAGTCAATTATATATTTACAGTTTTTTTGGAAAAAGTCATTATCCTTTTTCTTTATCGAATCTAAAAGCAGGTTTAAATCACTTTCTAACTTCACACAAGTACCTGTAAACTTTTTCTCCTTTTCTTTAATTGATTCTTTGCCCACGCATTCGGCTAATATAATTACGTTTTTATAGATGCCTATAACATCTATATCTGTATATGTTTCGTTATTTTCATTTATAATTAAATTTGTTAAATTTGGAATGTCAGACTTTGAAAATATTAGTGAAGTAGTTACTATTTCTTCTTCATGAATATCAGCGGGCTGTTTCATTTTTCAACCTCTTTAAACCTAATTTTACATATTTAGGATTTATTTCTATACCTATAGAATTTCTTTTTAGTTTTGATGCGACGGCTGATAATGTAAAGGTTCCTGCAAACGGATCTAGCAAAACGTCGTTTTTTTTGCTACTTACTTTAACAAGTATCTCTAATAGTTGCAATGGTAGTTGACATGGGTGTTTTTTATTGAACCTATCCTTTGAAACGTTTTTCAGAAGGTTAATTTCTAAAAAATCCATTAAATCATATTCTAATTCGCCTAAGTCTGATGGTTTTAATGAGCAATACGATACCCTTCCTTTAGAGCCATCATCTATCAACTTCTTAATCTTTCCAACTTCAGGATTTTTGTAAGGTTGCAATATGTTTTCTCTATTAAAAATATAGTTATTACTTTTTGTAAAAAATAATATGGATCTTTGACTTCTAGTATAATTCGTTTTTGAATGTCCTATGTTTGTTGGGTAATGCCACGTAATCCATCTTTTAAAAATAAGTTTTAATTCATCTTCAATGTATGGTAATAATCTTGCATTAATTTCTGGATAACTTATTAAATAAAAACTTCCTGTTTGGCTTAATATTCTAGCACACTCTTTTAGCCATATTTTACAATCTGAAAAATACTTTTCTTTATCTTTTCGGTCCTTAAAATAAAGCCCGTAATTTAAACCAACATTATATGGTGGATCAGTTATGATTAAATCAACACTTTCAGAAGGCATTTCCTGCATTACTTTAATGCAATCTTCAATAACAAGTAAATGCTTACTTTGAGATGATTTTATCAGAATTGGTTTAAAATCTTCTAAGGAATTTAAGACGTCTCCAAAACTGATCATCTATATCAATAATAGATTGTAAAATGACTATTTCTTTTTAACTTTTTCTAACCATTCATCTATTTCTTCTCCAGTTCGAATGTAAGTGTTTTTTGTAGTTTTCGCATATACCTTAGATACTTTTAAAATACTTTCAAACTCTTTCCCATTTTTAAACCCTTCTTTTAAGAATATGACTACATTAAATGGTGCATTTAAAAGTTGTAAATTAAAAATATCACCCTTTATATGCTTTCTTGTTCTAGAACTAGTTTCAATTTCAAACGCTACTATTGGGATTATTTGGCAAATAGCGGGTATTTCTTTTTCTATATACCAAACAACATCAATAGAACCACCTGAAATTTTCCATTCAAATGTTGTTTTAAAATCTAATTCTTCTCCTATTTTAATTAGTTTATTTTTACAATTCCTAGATATGCGGTGTAACTTAAAAGTTCTTTTCACGTCTTCTGGCAGTTCTTCTTCGGTAAGTGGAATAAATTTGAATTCTAATTCTTTTGATTGTTTTTCTGGCATTTTATCTAACAAAAATATGAGTCTATAAGTTTTAATAAAGCATTAAAAAAGGCTTTGAATAGACCAAGACATTGAAAAAGTCAACTTGGTTATAAACACTTTTTTAATATTTGAAGAAAGATAAAAATAAAGATGAAACCAAGAATTAAAAAGAAGTAAAGTAAGAAGGACAATCTATTAACTGTCATTACTTTATCAACAGTAAATAATCCAAAAGACACTTGATTAAAAATTTCTGGATTAGTTGGAATTCTTACAAATACAAAAAGAAAAAATCCAACTAATACTAAAAGTGAGAAAACAACTATTATGTTTATAATAGAACGAATGCTTTTTTTGTAATTGACTGATTTATTTTTAACTCTACTGCTCTTATCTATTAAAAATGTTATAGCTACGAAGGAAAATCCAAGAATTATGCCTGAAATATCTATAACAATTTTGCATACTTCTTCTATAGTAGTATCAGTTATTATATTATTAGCCAATGCTGCAGATATTGATATCATTAAAACAAAACCTACAAAGAAAATAATGAAAGGTAGAATGTCCAATAAATCCCGAGTGTCTATTTTTATCTTTGACTTAAACGTTATTATAAGAAGTATAATAAGAATTATTCCAATTCCTAATAAGAAGTCACTGCACTCTTTTGAATAAGATGTGTAAGCTATCCATATAATTATAAGGAATATAAGTATACCTGACAACTTGATTTTCATATTTTAATAAAGAATAGTTTAAACATTTATACTTGGACTATCATTATTTCAACCTTGAAGGATCCAGTCCAGCTTCTCTAAGCCTTTTAAGAACTTCTTCACGAGAAGGTTCCTTACCATGCTTTAAAGCGTTTTCTATCTCCCTTTTAGATTTGCCGCAATTAGGACATTTATCTACAAGAATATCATATTTTTCAGGATGTTTTACATATTTAGTGCTTCTTCCTGCTCTACACCTTGTTCTTTCAGCACTAAAACTTCCTTCTTTATGCATAACATTGATTGTTTTTTGCTTGCAAAACGGGCATTCTTCCACTATTACTTCTGTCATGACATTACCTTAATCAATTAAGACTTTTGTCTCCTTTTTACTTTTTCTTAATTTTCTTAATTCATTAAGGCTTGAGTATATAAGTTTCTTATCTTTTTCTGATAAGTCTAATAAATCGAATATATAATCATCAAGTTCAGCTCTTATCCTTTCTTCAAATTTTTCATCGTTATTTCTTCTAGCATTACACAGTTCTAAAAATAATTTTTCTATTTTTTCTTTCTCCACTTTAGACAGCTTGTCTGGATTTAGAATAGGTACCTCATCAAAGTCATGCTTCATCAAACCTAATGCGCCTTCCCCCAGCATAGTTTGTCCTGTAATTTCTATAAACAAAGCAATTAAGCTAGAATTTAAAATTCCTAATAATGTTAGTACATTTTCTTTGTTATTAGGATAGCACCAGTATAAAGTATGTGGTGAATATACTAGGTCTTTATTCCAAGCAGCATACCATCTTTGCCATATTATTCTAGGCAATATGATTTCTCCTGGATTTAACTCACCTAAGGAATACCATACTTTTCTTGTGCTTAAAGCAGGAAGATTTTGGTATCCCTTTACTATCTTACCTTTTGTTGAACCTCTAGTAATTTCTATATCTTTAATTTCACCATAATTTATGTACTTTAATAAATTCGTTCCTTCAAGCTTACTTTTAGTTTCATTAACTATTAACATATAATTATTTGTATCAGATTTTTGAACATCTAAAAATTTAATTCCTTTGGGTTCTATAGATGGTTTTAAGAATTTAGATTCAATGCCTAATTGCTTGCTTTTATCCTTTGAAATTATAAAGAAATCATTTGCTAAAGTTACCATGCCAACGCCAACTTTAGCAATTTCTTTTAATTTAGTAATCTTTTTATTCTTAATAATTTTGAAGTATAATTCAGGAGCTTTGAGATATGTGCCCCATTTATAATTCTCATAAAGACTTTTTTGGTCAATCAAAACAAATCTTGCTGATTCATCTTCAAAGGATTCTTTAGTTTTTTCAATCAAATCTATAATTTCATTTATAGCTAAACGTTTCTTAATTCTTACAAACTTGACATCATTTTCATCTCTATATTTCTTGTTTTCTTTTCCGGTTAACTTTTCTAGAATTATGATGACTGTATTTACTGCAGCTTCTACAAATGACCTCTTGTCAAAATCTATAATACACTTGATTCTAAAATTGTCCAAAAAGAATTTTTGCAAGTCCTTACCAAAATTAACATCCATCCATGAGTTAGAAACAATATAACCCATCATACCTTTTTCTTTAAGGAAGTGTGTAGAGTGTGTAAAAAAGTAAGCGTATATTCCAGCTTCCGAGCTAAAGTCCAACTTCTTTCCGTTAAAGGTTAAGGAGACATCTTGTATGAAATCTATATATTTTCTATTTCCAATGTCATCCTGCCTTGTGTACGGCGGATTTGCGATTATCGCATCAAAGTTAGGCATTGCAAGGTAGACTCCTTCAGAACCTCTAATAGATAGCTTTTTATGCGGTGTAAGTGTTGCCTGTCCAGCTGGAACTTTAAAGAAATCGGTAGCTATAACGTTTACTAAATCAGTATGCGCATCCAAGTTCCTTACGGATAGGTTTATGACCGAAAGGTGAGCTGCAAATTGGTTTATATCTACACCATAAACGTTGCCTAGTATGCGATTATGTGTTTTGTCATCAGATTCGTCTTTGTTCATTAAATCAAGTAGCCTTGAATATGCACTAAGCAGGAAACCACCAGAACCGCATGATGGATCTAGTATTTTTGCATTAGGCGAATTTATACAAAACTTAGCTATTAGGTCGCATATTATCGGCGGAGTGTAGAATTGCCCCAATCTTTTCCTTTCCTCTGGAGGAATCAACATTTCATATACATGACCTATCACATCCCTCTTTATTTCAGAAAGATTGTACTGTTCTATATCCCTGATGAAATCGTTCAGATATTCTGATAGAGCTGGAAGTATAGGAATGTCGTCCAATACATCTGCATGCTTGAAGACGGCCTCGTAATCTACATTTTTGACTATACTATCAAAACATAATCTAATTGATTTTACAAACATTTCCAAATCAAGATTTTCCTGATATTTGAGAGGACGTAAATTAAGGTCTTTTCTTCTTACTTCGAGTGTCTTGTAGAATAAAATTCTGTTCATTAATAGGTATGCAAACTGCTTTGCTATATTTTCATGTGTTTCATTCTTATATTTCAATCCTTGTTCTTCTACCCAGTTTTTGTATTCTTCTCTAAACTTTGAATTTCTTTCTAACTTGCCTTTTAGAGCATCAAAAGATGTAGGTATTAGAAGTTCGTGAAAATACTTTAGTCTATTAACAAATGCATCTCCTAAAGGCATAAGTTTCAATGAACCTGATAAATAATCTGATATTCCTTGTAAAAATTGTTTGTAAAAATCTTCAGTAGGTTTAACTTTATACGCCTCTCCTATTTGTGTTTCAAGTATAGTTCCTCTTTTATAGGCATCAAACAAAACAAGTATATCACCATTTGTTGTAGCTATAAATTGAGCATCTAAAGCTTTAGCATATCCTAACGCTTGTCCTATCACAGTAATGCTATAAGGATCTAATTTTTCAGAATATTTCGCTTTTCTTGCTTTTGCTTCTATAACAAGTTTTATTGGTGTACCACCTTTCTTTCCAAAAACAACAATATCTGCTTCACCACTATCAACTTTAGGATGAAACTTTACATCGTTAAATTTTACATCATTATATTCGAATTTTTTTATTACTATATCTTTTAAAATCCTATAAATTTCAGAGTCTATAGAAGATTCTTTTTCGTTCACCATTAAATCACAATATTTTATATTCAACTCAATATTTAACTATCTTGCTCCTAACGCCAAAATCTATTCCTTCTTGCACTTCTCTACATAATCGCAGTTCTTGCACACCCACTTGATGTCACCGTTCTGCTCGGCCTCGACAGCAGGAATCAAATTTTGTATTCCTTCCCATACTTAACAACTTTAGTCTTAACTCCAAAACTTCTGAACACACCAGGAAATTCTGTATGAACAGGAAACAAAATCTTTGGATTAATCTCTTTAACAATATCTTTTATATCAGAGCCAGTAGCATGTCCAGAGCAGTGATTCTGAATAAAATCTAATCCAAAGTAGTCCAACCAATGTTTCATTCTCTTAAATGAAATTTCCATCTCTTCATCGAAAGGTTCAGACAAAGAGTGCATATACAAAGACTTCTTTTCAGGTTTGATGTCTATCAATGTGTTGAAATACCAGAAATTCAAGACAATCATGCAATTCTTATCCAACTCATCAGCTTTCATAACGTTCGGATGATGTAATCTACATTTGATATACTCATCAGTATAATCACTATCATCATATGTCCCAGTCGCAACCTTAGGCTTGAATATCAGAATATTGTCATCACCGCAGCAATGTGGAACTTTAAGCTTTTCATCAGTTGAATACTGGTCCAGATAGCATGCGTGCTTAAAGCTTATTATCATTTTCTTGTCCAATTCTTTGGCAATTTTAAAGAATGTTTTAAACCTGTCCACATCCTTAAAATTAAAGTCCAAAATAGACAAACCTTTAGAATCTAATATCTTTTTACCTCTTTCATAAACATCATTCTCAGTCGTCTTATCTTCTGTTTCCTTTATTCTGGTTCCTTCGCATACCATTGCAATCGGTTCTGATTCTTTAGCTCTTTTAATGAAATCTCTAGTCATTTGAGGGTTGCTTCCGTGAAGTCGCAGGTCGCCGCTATAAATTATCGAGCCTTCTGATGTGTGAATTATGAAACCATATGCTCCAGGGACAGAATGGTCAACGTGAACGGGTTCAATTTCTAATGAGCCGATTTTTATTTTATCTCCTGTCCTGAAGGTTTTAAAAGTTCTCTCTATTGGCGGTTTCTTATAGTCAGCTCTGAACAATGGCCTTTTCTTGAAGTTCATAACTTCATTTTCTATAGTCCTGCTGCTTTGTTCTTCTATTGCTCTAAGAAGTTTAAGTGTAGTTTCACCACAAAATATCGGAATATCACTATGTAGAAAGCTTATGTAATTAGTATGATCAGCATGCCCATGAGAAAGTAAGACAGCATCAATTTCTGGCTCTTCGGCAGTTCTACCAGCATGCTTCAACAAGTCTTCTCTATACACTCCTTTGATATCAGGCAGGAGACCCATTGCTAAGAAATCTCCTATGCCGTTAGCTGTTCTTGGCGTTAGGAACTCTTCAAAGAATTGCGCTCTTTTTCCAAAACTCATTCCGAAATCAAGGAATATTTTCGTGTCACCGTCTTTTAAAAGAATCTTGTTTCCACCGATTTCATTTACACCTCCATAGAATGCGAGCGAGGTCATAAGAATATTAAGAATTTTTCAGATAAAAACCTTTTATTGCAATTGATATTTAAAATTACTTCAATTTTTTCTTTAACTTCTTTGAGAGCTGGTTTATCTCTTCGTCATCGAAATAACTCTTACCGCAGTTTGAGCATTCCAGGCATTTCTGTCTTACTTTCACAGAACCGGGGTTCTTTACCTCGAATGTAAAGTCCTTCTTCCTACTGACAAGCTTAGTCGAACCGCATTCTATGCATCTGCTTAGTCTAGTCATATGCTCCCTCCAATAATATTTTCTTTTGATACTTTTATTTCTTTTGCATAACTATCCTTGTCACTCCTTTCAGAGTAGAACGCACTCTTGACCACTATCTTTCCACCTTCTCTCACAAATGGAAATGATACCAATCTTCCCGCTACAGGGAATATCACCTTTTCGCCGCAGTGTTCGGCGTCTGGCACTATTACTGAATCCATATTGTTACCGTTTATTGCTTCCATTACAGCATCCTTTGTTTCCTGTATATCGCATCGGTTTCTCGGGAATATGCCTCGTGCCAGAACTCTATAGACGAACTCATCGGTCCATTCAAACTTTTCCTTTGAATATTTATGCATGCTAAGATTGAAAAGAAAGTTGGCTTACCCTTTCCTAACCACCATTAGTGGTTATTTGTTTTGAATTTTCAGAGGTATCCATTTTGAAGAAGGATATTGTTCCCGCCAATCTCATTGGCACCGCCGTAGAAAGTTAAAGAGACCATAAAATTATTAAGAAGTTTTCAGATAAAAGGGTTACCTTAGTTTCCTGTCTATCTTCTTGGCAAGATCGTCCGACTGCTGCTCATCGAAGTACAGCTCTCCGCAGTTCCCACACTCTATGCATACCTGATCCTTGATCTTTATTTTGCCTGGATTTTTCCTTTCGAATTCAAGATTCTTCTTGACAGTCTTCAAATCCTTGCTGCCGCATTCTATACATTTTCTCATCTGCATGCTTATCTCCTATTTATAATTGTCTCCTTTCTTTTAAATTTTTTGTACTTTTCCATGTCAGGCTTCTGGAGTATGCTTTACACACTAAAAGGAACTCAAGTGGAAATTCTTTGCTTTGTTCTTGAAATATGTGATCACAGAAAATACAATAAAATATTTGGCTATAAGAAGAAGTGAATTTCAAGGACGCCGCCGTAGAAAGTCAATGAAACCATACTAAGAATTTGCAGAAGTCGAGATTTAATGCTTTATCTGAACTGGCACTGCTATGGAAGACGAGACTTCCTTTGATTTAGACATTATGCAGTAGAAGATCATCACAGAATCTGCCTTGTATACAGTCCTCATGCTGACGCATTTTATGCTGTTTAAGACCCCTTTCGGGCTCTTTAAACCGAGGTTCTTGAGTATCTTGCTGGCATTCATCATTTCCAATCCCGCAACCTTTCCATCCACAGAGATGTCCACTATTATGTCGCCTATGTCGATGCTGCCCTTTACTTTGGACTTTTTGTAAATAAACAAAGAGTCGTTCTCGGGGTCGTAATCGAAAAAAGTTTCTATATTCATATAATCACCTTATCCCTATAGGCCTTACCCATTTTCTGTATCTTATAACCGCAGTAATAACAGTAAGCTTCTTGTTAATTGAAACAACGACTATAAAACTTTTGTTTCTGCTTAGATCGAAAACCAACTTGAATTTCCTCTCGCCTCTGTATTTCGATTCTTCTTCTATTATATCTATAAGTTTTTCAGGCTTTAATATATTATCTAAAATATTCTCTTTAGTAATTCCTCTCTGGAAACATCTAATCAAGGTATGATCACTCAGGGCTATGCTCTCAACGGTGTAAGATTTAAGTTTCTTTTTAATTCCTTCTATTTCCATATAACTAATTCTTATCAAAAATATTTATACAGAGTTAACCACTATGTGTAGTGATACTATCACAATTAAAGCCATCATTTTTGACCTGGACAACACTCTAATCGACTTCATGAGAATGAAAAGGCTGAGCTGCGAGGCAGCTATGGATGCCATGATTTCTGCCGGACTGAAAATAAATAAGGAAAAAGGATTAAAGATTATATTTCAATTATATTCTCAATATGGTTTTGAATATCAAAAGATATTCCAAGTCTTTCTCAAGAAAGTTCTAGGAAAAATAGACTATGGGATAATGGCTTCTGGCATAGTAGCTTATCGTCGAGTCAAGGAAGGTTTGTTATATCCTTATCCGAATGTTGTTCCCACGTTAAACAGGCTAAGGAAGAAATACAAGCTAGCTATTCTATCAGACGCACCAAGAATCCAGGCATGGATAAGACTTGCTGCAATGCAAATCCAAGACAAGTTTGACTTGGTAATAACCTTTGATGAAACCAAATCCAAGAAACCAAGCTTGAAACCTTTCTTGTACATCTTGAAAAAACTAAAGCTAAAACCAGAAGAATGCGTTATGATAGGGGATTCTTTGAAAAGGGATATTGCTCCTGCAAAGGAGATTGGCTTTAAAACTGTTTTTGCAAAATATGGTGAAGACAAAGAAAAAACAAAAGTAAAACCCGATTACGTCATAAATGATATAAAAGAAATGTTAGAAATATAGAAATTAGAACTTCTAAAATCAGAATATAAGCATGAGAATAGACTCTAAAGGAAACTCTTGGATAGCAATCTCAGAATTTCACCAGCAATCTTACTGTGAGGTACAGTTAAAATTCAAGTGGAGCGGCATAATCAGGAAGACAGAGAAAATGATGGAAGGCTCTAGCATTCATGAGCAAAAGTTCAAGGATTTCCTCGAAGAGACAAAAGAGTTAGAGCAAGTAGACATGCAGGAAGCAATAAAACGTGCTATAGAAAAAAATGAAAGGTTCTCAGGAAGGGAAGTTTTCATAATATCACCTAACTTTAGATTGTTCGGTATGATAGATTCTGTGGAGATAGGACCTGAAGGAATAGTGATAACAGACGACAAGCCTGCCGAATATGCTTTCATATCCGACAAGTCTCAGATCATTGCATACGCTCTTGCGTTCAAAGACCTTTACAGACCGCCATTAGATATTTTCATGGCAATCAAGAACAGGGACAGTGGAGATACGACTTGGGAAGACGTGCTGACACAGGACTGGGTCGATTTCATGATGGAGAAGATCAACCGTTTGCACGAGCTGGCTCTAGGAAAACGTGAGTTCGAGCCTACAAAGAATCCTAAGAAATGCTTGGCTTGTTCTTACAAAGATGTTTGCGATAAGAAGTTATCGTAAAGTCGTCGAAAAGCTTGTCGAAATCTATCATAATAGAAAATTTGGAGAAATTAGGATTTATGCTTTGCCTCTATTTCTTGTAAACCTCATCGTGATGCTCATAATCCCAAATAGTAATAGCCTTTCTTGTTTCGTCTATACCATAGACAAGAACAAAGGAACCGATATGAACCCTTCTCAAGTTCTGCAGAGGAAATTTCAATGGTTTGAACTGATGAGGATTTTCTGATATCAGTACAATCTTTTTATTTATTACCTCTAGCTGTTTTGAATCTTTCCTCGCTAATTTGGAGAAAATCTTCTTTACACTCTCTTCCACTTCGATTAAATACAAACAATCACTTTTTCTTTTTCAATCCGAACTCTTTGGCAAAATTCTTAACTCTAACAACCTTCCCCCTTTTCATTACCCTTTCCATTTTTTTGATAAATTCGGGTCTAAGCTCAGGTTCCATCACTTCTGCTTCGAACTGCTGTGCCATGAGGTTTATGGCCTGGCTCTTGTCGTTGAGACCGTACTTGGCCTTGAGTATGTTTAGCACGCGGTTCGTCCTCTCATCAATCTTTACTATGGCTTTTACCATGTTATCACCATATTAATACGGTGTTAATTCGGAATATATAAAGGCTTTTTCCTACATCCATTCTTAGAAACAGGGCAAACAGTGATTTATAGAGTTGTCACCACTGTGTACGGTAAGTGTTATCATGATAAAGAATTGGAAAAATCAGAATTTAAGTATTATTTTCTATTAAAACTTTAAATTAATCGTTTTAATAATTTACATTAGCAAACAAGAAAACATAAATTTGAATAACTATATAAGGAAAAAAAAATTTAATTAGATATAATGGCACAAAACCTTTTAATTTATGGAGTTCTAGCATTAGTAATTGTTGGTGTAATTGGTGCAATTCTTTATTATATTGCTTTTCAGAAAGTCGAGTCTATATCATTGCTATGGGAATCTATACCTATCACATGGGAATCCATGAATGGCCCACCAGGTGGGAGGGTAGGCAAACTCATACAAAGTCATTACAACCACAATGAGTTGTATGCAACAGTAAGAATATGGTCTGAGACTTCACAGGGTGTTTATAAATCTGAAGACAAGGGCGAGCACTGGAAAGGGATAAGCGAATTGAAAAACATTTATGTGAGTTCTATTGCAACCTTTGAAGATAAATTGTTCGTTTGTGGTAAAGGTGCTTATTATCTTGACTCTAATGATAATCTTGTAAAAATTTTTGAAGGAGGGTGTAATGAAGCAATAGTTAGTGACAATAAACTTTTCTTAACTTATGGTATCAAAGACTTGAAGGACGACAGAATACTGTATACTGATTTAACTTCTGATAGGTTTGAATGGAAAGAGATATTTTTTTCTGAGTCAGATTTTAAAGATTTGGTTTTTCCAAAAAATGATATTGATTTCGATTACGGTATAAAAATTCCAAACATTGTTGCCAAAGGGAATAGAATCATGGCAAACTTTATTGTGGAAGTCCAAGGTAGCGGGGAATTTACAAATGGCAACCTATACGTTTCAGAAAACCTTGGGAAAACATGGTCTAAAGTTGATTTAGGCAAGGATGATGACGTCATTATTTCAAACATTGTTCAGGACCCGAATAACCCAGAACACATTTTTTTATTATTTAAACATAACATCATGCATGAATTCAAATCGCCAATATCAACACTAGTAAAAGAGTCTTTTGATGGAGGAAGAACATGGCATCCTTTAACAGATGCTGATATGGATTCAAATGGTATAACCGATATTGGTATTGTTGGGTCTGTTTATTATCTTCTGTGCCCCTTTGATGGTTACATGCTTAGGTTAGAGGACTCTAGTTATGAGAGACTTAACATGCCTGTGGTTAAGGGATTTGAAGAAGTGCCTGGCTTTCAGTTGGAAACGATCTTTTTCGATTTTGACGATTCAAACATTGTTTATGGCAACATCGGCCCTATGTGGAGTTTGGGAATGATAAAGTCAGAGGACGGAATGAAGACTTGGGAAAAAATGGATAAAGATATTGTAGCATCTTCTAGAACTATTGTCGTTCCCCATCCAACAGATTCAAACACCATTTATACTTCAGGAAATATCATTCAGGAGTCATATTATACAACAGATGGAGGAAAAACATGGGAACCATTCTCACCGACGTCTGCTGGAGACGAAGTAAGGGTCGATACTCACAATCCAAATCATATTCTGGTGATTAGCGAGATGACTTATGTATATGAATCTTATGATGGAGGTAAAACTTTCAAGAGCATCAATCAAGATTTCTCATCAGCGAAGATTTTTGATTTTGAAATAGCAAAAGACAACCCTGAAAAAATCTATGCATCTAACATAGGTGTTGGCATATCAGAATACGATTCACAAAACCAGTGGCGTTATCTCATTGGCTCGCCAGATTATGTGTATGATTTTGAGATTGATCCTGAAGATAGTGATAATCTTTATGCTGCATATTCACCAAAAATATTCGAGAATCATTCATCCATATGGAGATATTCGAAAGATCAAAAGGAAAACTTTGGTTGGAGTGAGCTGTGGAGGATTGAGAATTCTAAAGGAATAACATCACTTAAGTTTGACCCAACTAATTCAAATAAATTGTATGCGGGAGTGATTGGAAATCAAGGCACTGTCTATGTAAGCAATGATAAAGGAACAACTTGGAATAAATTAAATGAAGATTTAACCTTTACAACAATATGGGGTCACTCGCAGCTGCAGATTGACCCGAACGATAAAAAAACAGTTTATGCTGGCACATGGGGCGGTGGAAGTTATAAAACAACAGACGGAGGATCTACATGGGACAAGATGGATGAACAACATACATTTTCTCCAACATGCTTGGCAATCTCTGTAAAAGACCCGAAAATAATTTATGCCTGCGATAGAACTTATCCGAAAATCCATAAATCAACAGACGCAGGAAAAACATGGACAGAATATTATAATTTTGGTGGAGATTACATGCTAACCTCTGCTGTTGCCATAGACCCAGACGATCCTGATACAATTTATGCTGCTGCATTTATGCCTCCAATGGCTCATACGGGAAGGTTGGTTAAAATCACAAATGGACAGGCTGTTTCGATAGGCGCTGCCTTACCAAGGTCTGTTATAGAGATTGAAATCGATCCAAAAAATAAGGACATAATTTATATCACAACACACATTCACGGCGTATACAAGAGTTCTGATGGTGGAAGTACTTGGGAAAAACTTGATGATAAGAATAATGGATTACCAAGAATAGGTGTTTATGATATTGATGTTGACCCCTCAGATAGTCAAATTCTATACGCGACTGCATTATGTGGTCCGTTACCTGATTACATGATACCTCCTGAGGCAATTCAACTTTTAACTGGATTTAAAAACTTGGATCCGAATGGTAAATGTGGAGTTTACAAAAGTACTGATCAAGGAGAGACTTGGAAATTAATACTTGCAACGATGAGTGAGGCAAGAGGGATTGATATTGATCCAAATAATCCAAGTAAACTTTATGTTGCAGACATGATGGGAGGTATTTGGGTCAGCAATGATGCTGGGCAAAACTGGAGGCAAGAAAACAATGGTCTGGGAAGCATAAGCATGACTTCTGTTAAAATAAAAGACAATTACATTTATGCATCGACACAAGGGAGCGGTGTCTATTCAGGCGTCATAAATAATGACGGTTCAATAACTTGGGACAAATCAAGGAGCAATAAACCAAAGGCCTATGTCTATAAGATACAAGTAGCAATTGACCCAAACAATTCAGATAGAATTTATGCTTCATGTTATCCAGGAGGTTTGTTAAGAAGTGACGATGGCGGCAAACATTGGAATGATAAAAACTTTTTGACACCCAGTATAAAAGTAGACGACCCCTTAGTCCAAGGATACTATTTCTTTGATATCAATCCTAATGATACAAAAAACATATGGTTGGGTGCTTACGGGAAAGGTATTTTTGTTTCATATGATGGGATGGACTTTAACATGTTTGCCAACGGAGTTGATAATGTCATGGCGAACAAGCACATCACATCCTTGAAAATAAATCCCAGTAACCCAAATGAGATATACGTCGGGACTCAAGAAGGTGTGTTTGTAACACAAGACTTAGGAAAACACTGGAAAGAAATTAACGATGGATTACAAACACTTGATATAAGATCACTAAGAGTTGGGAAAGTTGAATATCCTCCATTTAATGATGATTTTAATGATGGAAATGCCGATGGATGGTACTCTCAGTCCGTTGTACAAAATGTAGGCGGTTGGTCAATTGTACAGGAAAATGGAAATTATGCTTTACAGGGTATTGACCATGCATTTATCGCTACTGGTCCAGAAACATGGTCGGATTATACCTTTGAATCCAAAGTAAAATTAATCGAAGGCAGCATTCACATAAATTACAGGATGAGCGAGTCAAGGAGATATGCTGTAGGCATGGGTCAGGATTCCATGTATCTGATGAAATCAACTGGTCCAAATACTCATATCCAATTGGTTAATATCGAGCTTCATCTAGGTAATGACTGGAATACGATTAAGATAGTTGGGAAAGGAAGCAACATCAAAGTTTACGTAAACAATGAATTGAAAATAGATTATACTGATAAAGAGCCTCAATTGAATGGAGGGATTAATTTTGAATCACTTCCAAATTCCAAGATTTATGTAGATGATGTTCACGTGACTGTAGATAAGATTGGTTCTGTGGTCTACGCAGGAACTGGTGGTTACGGAATTTACAATAATCCTTCAAATAAATGGCAAAATCTTGGAAGAACATTAGGCAGTGGTTGGTGGAGTGCGTGGGAAAGGAGGATGTACCAATTTAGTTCGATACTGTTCGACCCTGACACTCTTGGAAGAGTCTATTATGGACATTTCCCAAGCGGGTTTTTCATAAGCGAAGATTACGGACATACATGGAAAGATTCAAGCCTTGGACTTGGGAATGATGGAATGTTCTCATTGAGTATTCATCCGAACAATCATAGCATATTGTTTGCGGGGACATACAACGGCGTGGCAAAATCTACTGACAGAGGCAAGTCATGGAAGTTAAAAAGTAAAGGAATGCCTTCTCAGCAATGGCCCTATATAGTAGCGATTGACAGTAACAATCCAAATATAATGTACGCTTCAACCAAGAACGGACAAAACAAAGGCTTCTGCTGGCGAAACACTTTCTGCGGAGCTGTGATGAAATCAACAGACGGCGGGGAAAACTGGTTTAAGATTATGAGGGATCTTGATGATAAGAGTGAATTCTACACTCTTTTAATTTATCCACCAGATCACAACATATTATTTTTGAGCACCAACAAGGGTGTTTACATAAGCAAAAATGCAGGGGATAGTTGGATTCCTATAAACAACGGCCTCCCAAGCACAAATAACCAGGTAAGGGATAATGTTGCAGAGAATTTGGCACTCACGCCAGATAACAAATATTTAATTCTAGGTCTTGTAGAGTATGGTGTCTGGAAAGCAGATTTATCAAATCTTAGTTCAAGTTCTTAGTATTAGTTATAATTAACAATTAAGAATCAAGGAGCCTGTCGAAATCTATCATAATAAAGGATTAGAAAAATCAGAATTTAAGTATTATTTTCTATTAAAACATAGCTATTTAAATTGTCAACTCAAACAATTCTTTATTAAAATAAGGAGTAATTAAAATGTCATTTGATAACAGAGGAAGCTTTAACAGAGCTCCCAGAGAAATGCACAAGGCAGTTTGTTCTGAATGTCACAAGGAATGCGAAGTTCCTTTCCAACCGACAGAAGGCAAGCCCGTCTTTTGCAGAGAATGCTTTGCAAAAAAGAGCCCAAGAAGATTCTAGTTTCTAAGCGATTAGACTACGACTCTTGCTAGCACAACTATTTTTTTAATTTTTATTTTTATGTTGTCTAGCGTTAGCTTTCAGGATTTACTTGTTCCATTTCTTCTTCCACAATTTTATCTTGTTCTTCGTGCTTAAGATGAAAGCTCCAACGACTATCACGAATATCACTGTCAGAACCAGCATGTCCTGCCTGGGGAAGATTATCGAGAAGATGAACAGTACCAGCACGAACAGAATCAGGATATGTGTCGTCATCTTGATAAAGAATCCTATCTCCTTGGTCTCTATCTCGTATTTGGATGGCATTTCAAACCATTAGAAATATGGAAAAATCAAGATTTAAGTATTGTTCTATTTTTAATAAGCATATGAACAAATCGATACTCATTACAGGTATCACTGGCTCTGGAAAATCAGCTGTGTGTGATGAGTTGAAAAAACGCGGCTATAAGGCATATGATATTGAAATTATGGAAGGTCTATTTAATCTAGTTGATAAGAAAACTGGAAAAATTGTTAATGATTATGATAATAAAAATCTAGAATGGGTTAAACGACACGATTGGGTATGTAATAGAAAAAAATTACAGGACCTTGTGCGCAAGAATGCAAAAGGTACTGCATTTTATTGCGGAACAGCAGGTAACCTTGATGAATTACTTTTCCTGTTTGGCAAAATATTCCTATTGAAAGTTAGTCCAAAGATACTTCGTGAGAGGCTCAGCACACGTAAATCAAATGATTATGGTCGCACTTCTGAGGTTCAAGATTGGATTATTGAATGGAAAGATTGGTGGGAGAACCATATGATTGAAAATGGTGCAATAGTTATAGATGCAAACCGAGATTTACAAGAAGTAACAACCGATATCTTGGAGAGAAGCAAATTATCAGAATAGTCCATGATTTGATAGAAAAATCAGGATTTAAATGTCTAAACTTCGTTTACTACCGTCAGTATTAGTAAAGCATTAAAAGCTTTAGAAGGTCTCGCACAATAGTTTCAATAGGTAAGTTAATGGCAAGCCCAGATTTCTATGCAAAGCAGAACAGGAAGATGAAATGCAAGAAGTGCGGAGTAGAAAGGAATTTTCCAGCATTCAACGAGGACGGGCTATGCAAGAAATGCGAGAGAGTATCAAAGAACCATGGATTAGGTAGCTTTGTAAAATAACAGGATACTTAGCTTTCAATAGTTTATTATAAACTTCGTTTACCACCGTAAGTGGTAATAAAACAAAGTCATTTGTTGATTGGACTTGGGAAGTTTCAAATACTAAACAATCAACAAAATATGGTATGAGGATAAAAGACCAAAAATACTGTGATGTAGTTGCTTTTATCTTGTTTAAGGATGGGAAGTTCCTTATCGAAGAAAGGTTGCCTAACAGAAAGATTGATCCAAGTAAGATAGTTATCCCAGGCGGTCATGTTGATAAAGGAGAAAGTCTAGTTGAGGCGTGCAAGAGGGAGCTGAAGGAAGAGTTGGATGTTGGTTGTGAGAACTTTGAGTTTGTTTGCAAGTCTCTTCACGATGCCGGACCCGAGATTCAGATGGTCCACTATTTTCTATGCAAGGATTGGAAGGGGAGAATAAAATCAATAGAAGCAAAAAGGATATTTTGGTTAGACAATAAACATCTGAACAAGTTAAGTTATAAGATTGATATAGATGCAATAAGGAAAATCAGGATTTAATAGTCTCACTTGACTATGCTTTCTCCTGTGCCCACATATTGTTGGCACCAGCCACAGTTGCAAGTTATAGTTACAATTCTTTTCTTTCCTTTTGTTTCAACTTCTATCTTCCAATTATCCTTGTTGCCGCACGCCGGGCAATATATCAATACTTTACCTGCCACTTTATTCACCTAAATATAGAAAAATCAAGATTTAAGGGTTATTTCTTGAATACTATTTTCCTTTGTTTTCTTTTTTAATCTTTGATATTTATGGTTTAAATGTTCTGACTCTTATCGTCTCAACAATTTTCAGGTCTTTTCGTATCTAAAGGGCAAACTCCTTCTTCAAATTCTAGTTCAGCGATTCTTATAGGGTCCCTCATCTCTTTAATATCTATCTTAATCATAGGAGTAGCTCCTCTTGCTATTTGCAAAGCTCTTGCTCCAATTATTCTTGCTCTTTCATATCTCGTATATTCTTTCATTTTAACACTTTCATATTATTTTCAAAATTATCATTAAACTTATCTGGATATTGTTCAAAGTCTCTTAGCAAGATTCTTTATCCATTCGCCCCTTATTCTGCCTACAATATCACTTTCTTCTCGGGACTCTGATCTTCTTTCCATATTTCCATCTAAATCTATTCTTTCCAGAAGTCCTAATTTTTGACTTGTTCGATTTGGTAATTTTTGGTCTTATTCTCGTTTTCTTGCTTGGCATTTAATCACCTATATTTTCTCATATCAAGAATATAGAAAAATCAAGATTTAAGACGTACCTTACTTTGTCTTGATTTTATTGACTGCCAAAATCGGCAACCTGATTCTTGCTGTCGCTCATTCTTTTGTTCCTTTCCTTTCTCTTCTTTCCTGTAATTTTTATCACCCGTAACCTATTAAGTCCTGACTGTCCGTTCATACTATTAATTATATTGACAATCAATGATTTAAGACTTTCTAAAATATGATTCCAAAAGAATGCAGACTCTATCTCGTATACAAATTAGGATCTTTATGCCTTTTTTTCTTTCTTTTTGGTCTGATCATAAGACCTTCATCCGCACGTCTCTGTCTTTCACCGGATGATATATCGTGCATTTTTTCTCTTCTGTTTCTTTCATTATTTTCCACGGGCATCACTCTTCATGCATAACTATACAATTATCTACTGCCGCGCTTAGAAGTATGCCTTCTTTTTTTAGCATGGGTTCTTCTCATTTTATCAACATTAGTTTAAGGATTATTTTTCTTTTCCAATTCTGTAACTCTTCTTTCTAATTCCAACGTATGCTTGCCTAGGACTTCTATAAGTTCTGCTAATTGAATATCTCTGTCTTCAGATTTTCTCCCCTGGGCATCTTCCCGAATGTCATGCTCCTTTTCCCTTTGTTCATTTAATAATTTTAAGAGTTCAGACAGCCTTTGTTGTGGAGCAACTTGCTCCCAGACGTCGGCCATGCTAAGGATATGGAGAAGTCAGAATTTAAGATTATAACAAATCCCATAAAAAACACAATCTTATATACTATTAAACTTTATTTACTTTATAAAATAAGGAGAGATTATATGGAAGAAGAAACAGTTGAAAATGAAGAGGAGACTGAACCAGAGATTACAGCGGAAGAAGAAACTTCAGAAGAGGGAGTAAAAGAAGTTGCTGAAGAACCTAAAGTTTCCGAAGAGAAAGAAGTAGACAGTTTCAAGAGAGAGATGCACAAGGCGGTCTGCGCCGATTGTGGAAAGGACTGTGAAGTTCCTTTCAAGCCAATAGAAGGGAGACCAGTCTACTGTAGAGATTGTTATCGAAAGCATGTACCACAAAGAAGAAGGTACTAATTCTTCATTTTGGTTATAACAATTAAGAAACAATTAGAGGATTTTATAGAAAATTCAAGATTTAAATCAAGATATTTATTTCATAAAATAATGTTAAACTAATTTCAAAGTATACACGTCTTCATTCTCTTTATGGTCAAGTTTAACAGATTTAGTAGTCTTCAGTTTCATTCTGTCGCAAAGTGCTTCAAAGTTCTTGCTCACAAATTTCATATATTTAAGGCTTTCAGCCTTCGGCAGACCTGTTTCAAACCCATCTGAAATTCTGCGATCAACAAGGTTGAACATGATTTGCCTCAGCGTTAAATAATTCAGCCCTTCCTTCTTAATGTCTTCCATGACTGTTGGCTTGTCTTCCATGATTCTTGGTTTGTTTTCAGCTGACAGTTCATATTCCTCAAAGGCTTGCTTGGCTTTTTTCCAGCTCCCGAAGTGATTTTTGTATGTGTCTGGTGATGGACCGTCAGTCAGCATCTCTCCAGATGTAGGAAGGCGTCCGAGTCTGTTTTTTAATCTTGCCATGTGACTGAAAAGCTCGTCATCAGAGTAACCCCTTCTAAAGGGTTCCAGCCCCGCTTTTTTGATTGAATTTTTCCATGAGCCGAACCTATCGGCAATCGTCCTGGGGTTCGAATACTTTTTCAGAGCGTCCATTTCCCAGTAAGTTGGTGTGTGTTTCAGCTCCTTGGTTGCATCTCTGAGATCCTGTAGGAGTTTCTCATCAGAAATAAATTTTCTAGATTTTTCAAATCCTGCCTTTTTCAGTGCATCCCCCCACGATCCGAACCTCTCTATGTAGGTGCTGGGATTTGGGTATCTTTTCATACTAGCCAGTTCACGCATCCTCGGTACATGATTGAGATCGCTAACGACTTCTTTAAGGTCATTTATCAATTCTTCGTCCGTGATTTGTACGTAAGGTCGGCAAGGAACTAAACCAGCTTCTATAATAGTTTTTTCGTACGATCCAAAATGTCTTTCATAAGTATCAATGTTCGGACAGTAGTCAGAACTGTTTATATCTATTCTTCTTGGAGCATGACCAAGTTCTTTAGAAAGCCTTTGAAGTTTGTCTATCAACTCCTTTCTTTCATATCTGTTTCTCGTTTCTAGCCCAGTCTTTGCAACGGCGTTATTCCAAGAACCGAAACGATATGTGTACAATGCACCGGAAGGTCTATCTTTTGCTCTGTCCATATCCCTTACGCCCGGTGTTCTGCCCAAATCGGCTCCTAGTTCCACTATATGGGACAGAAGTTCTTCGTCAGAATACAATCTACTCATGATTTTTTATGTGAATCTTAAACTTTTATACGTTAAGATAAACATCAAAAAAATATTTATGCATCAGATGTGATTTTTTCATAATTGCTGAAGATCAGAATTTAATGGTTATTTTTTCTGTAGTCTCTTACTTAATTCCTCAAAAGAAACCTGCCAGCTATCTCTGTTTCCTACATGTTGAAAGCCTAATGCCTTGACAAACTCTTCTCCATGCGGTATGCCTAAATATCCTACACCTTCTGCTATAATAGTTTTAGGTGTCTCCCCTTTTGAGTTTAGGAATGAAAGAATTTCCTCCAGCCTTGTTCTCCCAAGTCCTATTCTTATATAGTCGTGATGCGTGCTCATATCCTGTATGAAAAGAACCTTTTTGTCATAAAAGTATGCAGTTTTTATGAAGCCTATTCCAACGTCGCCTTTCTTTATTTCTAAAAACATTTCATCTGCTCTTTTATCATCGTGATCATCCAATCTAAATACAAAGCATCCTACTGCTTTTTCATAAGCTGTGTGTACGTAATCGCTCCCAGAAAATCTTTCACAGCTGACTTGCCTATACTTTCTTTCCATAATTTAGAGACGTGAAGAAAGCAATTTAAACTCTTCTAAAGGCAAAGAAAATTCAAGTTTATATTTCTTAGTTTTTAATAAAATATAGAATTTTATGGTGTCACTAAGCGTTTTACAAGATACGACTCAAGATATGGATTTAAAGAGTTTTAAAAGTTACTTGGAAAAAAGTCTTGAGAGTGAGGGCTATGTATTAATAAGAAAATGTAGTTGCAAACAAGACCCGCCAAAAGAGAGAATGCAAGAGCTCCATGAGATGTTTGAAAAAAATTTTAAATCAACCGGCAAATTCTATCAACCGAGGGATGAACAAAGGTTGTACAAGGAAATTATGAATTGTTTCCATTACAAATGTCCGAGACTAGGAAATGTTGTTTTAACAGTTGAAGGGTTTGAAGAAACAATGGGTGATTTTCAAAAGCAAATTAAACAGGGTTTCATAGAAGGAGCTGCTGTTGGAAGTGAAGTAAAACGTAGAGGCGGCAACATGCGAGAACGTTTTAGAGAAGCGTTTAAACATCACAGAAAAACTAAAGAAAGATATTATTTACCGTGTAGGAACAGTGTCACTTTACACCTATGGAAACAGCATTGAAGGAAGGGAAAAAGATACATGCTTTGCATGCAGAGAAGGTAAAATAAGTCTTTGGAATCAAAGTTGGGGTCAAAGACTAGGATTGCCGCAAACAGTCAAAAGAGTGGATGAAAATCTTTTAAGTTCTGAAAAATAATTTCTGAATCAGTCAGACTAAGATATCTGCGATAAGAAAATTAATTAAGATTCATCCATTTGTTCTATAGTTATCCATTTGAATCCAGATTCTGTCATAACCTTTGTTAGTAATCTATAGTCTCCATCTGTTTTGTTCCATTCAGCAAAATATCCTCTTTTCTCAGGACATAAAGTCAAAAGGGATTTTTCTCCTATTTCTATAAAAGCTCTTTCCACTCTATGTGGTATATTTACAGAATTTCTAAAATCATTTATGTTAAATCTTGCACTAAGAATATTTCTGTCAGCATCAACAGGTACTCCGCCTTGCTTTTCAATAGATTCTTCGATTATTTTTTCATCAGGTGTAGGTTTAGAATAGCATCCTTCCACTTCATCATATACTGGAAGACCAACATCTTCAAGTCTTTCATATATTCTTTTAACAACTTCAGCTGGAACTTCAAATTCTGATTTCAATTCTTTGGCAACTTCCTCTCCGTTGTCAGTTAATCTATAAATTGTACCTCTGCTCTGTTCATAAGTAGGACGTCCAAAAATATTTCCTGCAACAAGTGGTTTGCATAACTCGTGTTTTTCTAAATTAGAATCCGTAACCGCTATCCTTCCCATTTGAAGAGCTTCCAAAACAACATCAACATAATCTGGTAATTTTTCAGGATTCTGATTTCTCATAGCTTCTTTTAAACTCTCCATTCTACCACTATAAAATTAATTGATGCTAAAAAATTAAAACTCATCTCTGCAATGAGAAATTTCAAGTTTAAATCTTTTTCTTTCAAGAATAGTTATTGAGTTTAATGTCTGAAAAAATCATCAGTGCTATGGACTCCCATCAAGAAGTCATCAAGACACTTTCAAAAATGAACACTGAAATAAGGGATTTTTTTGCCGTCTATGTGATGTTAGTTAACAATAGCTTGACTGATTCTGAAGAAGTGGTTTTCCATAATCCAGAACATTCGGTTAACATGTGCGGGCGACAGTATCATTCCTATGCATATCCTTACGATCGTAGAGTTTCTGGTAACTGTGAGCATTGCGTAAGACTAACTAAAGATAAAGTGGTAAGAGAAGAGAGAAGATATCAGCACAAACCTGTATCAACTATAGATTACTTGGTTAATCTTGGAGGAGCAAAGCAGATTCCAATTGCTGCTGCAAGGGTTGCAATTAATGACATAAGGGGATTTCCAGTAGACAAAAGAGTTACAGCGGAGATGCTTACGGAGAAGTATGATGAATATAAAAGATTGCAAGAGAATGAGAGAAGCAGGGAGCGTCTTTTGAAGGAAGTTTTTGAAAAATCTTAAATTAAATCTAAATCATTTATAGAATTAACAGAATTTCCAACTCCAATCTTCGTCTGCAAATTCGCTAACATCACAGTATCTCTCATCTATAGTAACATACTCATTAGTGACCATCCTAGCGTTAAGATTAATTCCCTCGCAATAAACAACTGCTACTATTCGGCCATAACTTTCATTTTGCCCATCGTCCTCATCAACTCTTGCCTTTGAACCTATAGGGCATATACTCAAGGCAAGTTCTTTGGTTTCACTCCATCCTTCCTCATCATATTCAGGAGCGTCAATCAAAGCCAACCTTATAGAGATATTATTCACCTCTAAAGTATCTCCATCTACAATTCTAGTAACAGCCCCGTTGAAACATCTGGCAGTACCTTTGCAAAAAGAGGTTAGAGTTACTTCATTAGTTTGAGATTTTTGAATAGAATTCGTATATTGATGAGTTATTCTTTGACCTGTCGTTCTGTTGTAGGTTGCTATTGAACACTGATTGCTCTCACAAACATATCTGAATTCAATCTCATAAGGTCCGAACCCGCACATGTCAGGGCATCCACCGAGGGCTGACTTGTCTGGTATGCACTTGTCAAAGTATTCTTTGTTGCCTAGGAAACAAGGCGATGTAGAACACATACAATCCGAATCGCTCTCACAATATCTTTCACTAGGAACAGGACAAGATGCTGATATGCATCCAGAAGCTAGAATTATAAGTAAGAGCAATTTTTTCATACATCTAATTTAGAAAATTCAGGATTTAAATAAAGTTTCAAGCTTAAATGTTTTACAGTATTTCTAATAGTTATGCAGATGATGCCTCTTAACAGATCTCAAAAAAGACAATTAGAAAAGATATACAACCACATGAAAAGCGGTTCAGAGCAGTGCGATTCGAATTGTTACAAGTGCTGTATAGAAGATGTCAAACCATCTTATATTGAGTTTGCATTTTTGGTTGATGGACTATCTGAAAAAGGGATTGAGAGTATTTTTACCAAACCAAGGAAACTCAGAGAAGACGGGAATTATTATTTCTGCCCATTCCTGAATGACTCTGGAAAATGTTCGAGATATGAGCACAGACCATGGGTATGCAGAGCTTACAGAAAGGAACCAGAGTTGAATGCGTGCGTGCAGCAACCTCTTAGAGAAATAAATCAAAAAGCAGCTCAGAAGATAATCAAGCTCAACAACACACTTGACATCCCACCAATTTTTAAAGACTACACAGATCTTACTGAGGAGATGACGATTAGAGATATCTTTGAGATTTTGTTCAAAAAAGAAATTTAAACTCTTCTAAAATTCAAGCTTAAATCCTTTTTCAATCCATTTAAAATTAATGATGTTATGGATGCAAATAAAGAAAATTTCGAGTTGCTTAGAAACACAAGAATCTTTGGAAAAGTAATGCCGTCAGTAGAGTACGCTTGGCTTAATTCAGAATCCTCGGAATTAACTAATCTTTCAAATGTTTATGGACGCCAATTTTACGTCTATGCCAGTGATTTTAAAATTATTGGCCATGGAAGAACTCAAGAAGAGGCAGATGGATTAGTAAAGACGAGGCATCCAGATTTAAAAAGTTATGAGAAATTTCTTTGCGATTTTAGGCTTAAACCTCCAGTTTTTGTTCTAATGGAACCTGGTGAAATAGAGCAAAGCCCAAAAACAGAAGCAGAGTATAAAAGAGAGGGTAGAGAATTGGAGGATTACATGCGTCAAAAATTAACTAAAGTGCTAACGTTTTCCAAATGCGTTGAAGGGGCACAAAAGTCATTTGTGGAATCTCAAGAATCAGAACCCCATGAAAGCCTAGGGAGAATATCGAATGCTATTTCAAGAGAATTAATAGAAGTGCCTGAGCTATCACAGCAATTCAAGGCAGATTTGATGGGAATTCTAATTGCTGACTATAGAAGAGAGTTAGGTATTTAGAAAATTCAGGATTTAAGCCAAAAAATTAGAGTGCTTAGCGTCTGTAAATCTCCTACTCATAGTAACTGTTATCTCACATGATTCATTCGAATACCACAAATTTTCCAAGACAAAAAGATTTGTCATCAACAACAAGTCCACATCGTCTACACGTTAACTGAAAGTTTTTTGCAGCCAAATTACCGTTGCATTCAGGACATCTTCTCATCATATTTATATTTTGTTCTGACAAAGCATATAATTTTTTTATCATATTTTTTATAATTGTACTTAATTAAATCCATAAGTTACCAAAAGGTTAATAAACATAGAAAACAAATTAACGTTTGTATGATAGACAAAAAGGATAAAAAGCTTTTGACTGAACTGTTGAAGGATGGGAGAGAATCCTTTTCAGGCTTGGCTAAATCATGCAGGATGACAAGGCAAAGCATTTTTAGTAGGGTAAAGTCCTTGAAAAGAAGAGGAGTGATAAGGAATTTTACAGTAAATTTAGACCATCAAAAAATAGGGTTGAGCATAAAGGCATATATCTTGATTTCAGCTGACCCATTAGGAAAATTCAGGGATAAATCAATGAAAATCTTAATGCAACTTCCACAAATTTCTCAAATTCATATACTTTTTGGAAGGTTTGATTTTTTGATAGAGGCTGCAGTCAAAGACATGGACGAGCTTTCCAGTTTATTGGGAAAGATTCATGAATTAGAAATGATAAATAAGACAGAGACAATGATAGTTTACAAAAACATAAAATATGACATCCAGCATCCTATTGAAAATGCTTTAACTTAATTATGTTTTCAAGAATTATTTCCTCTAGTAAAGATCATCTTTCTCAAAATATCTTCTCTTGTTTGTTTTTCTCCAAACAGGTGGTGTTGGCATATCAAAAACCTTGTTAAGCTTTACTTCTAACTAATCTTTCCTCTATCAACGCTTCTTCCCTGTCTAAATACATTTGCCTCATCACGAATACATTGCCCATATTTACTACCTTAAAACTTGCCAAACATATTATTACAGAAATAGTTGTGCTTTAGTTCTTCTGTTAAAAGTTCCAACGTGTCAAACGGCTATATACACATATAGTCGTATAACTACTTAAAACAACGAATATTTACTACTATTTTATAATAACAATTACAATCTAGTACTTGCTTAAGTCTTTGTGAACCGATATACCCTTATGGGAAAAATGGGAGTAAAATCATTAAGCAAGTTGCAGAAGAAAAACAGAAGAAGATAAATCAAGATTTTTGTTCTATATTTTTTAGTTGCTAAGTTTATTGTATATGTGACATCTCGGCATACAAAATATATGTTAAAGTCAGGATTTAATTAATATTTTTTCTTTACTGTAATGCCAAACTTTCTATGGCAGAGTTCATGCTCTTTATCGTTCTTCGCGTCGTAATCCTTATGCTTCTTATGCCACTCGTCATGCTCCTTCTGGGTGATAATCAACTTCTTGGGTTTTTTCTTCATAATAAATATTATTTTTTCTAAAACTTTAAATTAATAGTTTTAATAATTTACATATGCAAAAGAGAGTGTTCATTATACATGGTTGGGAAGGATGCCCAGATGAAGGTTGGAGACCTTGGATGAAGAATGAATTGGAAAAAAGAGGGTTTACTGCCTTTGTTCCAGCAATGCCTGACACTAAACATCCTAAGATGGACGCTTGGTTAGGTAATTTAACAAAAGTTGTCGGAAAACCAGATGAAAACTGTTATTTTATTGGTCATAGCTTAGGATGCATAACAATCCTTAGGTATATTGAGACATTGAAAGAAAACCAAAAAGTCGGTGGAGTTGTTTTTGTTTCTGGATTCACTTCTAATCTAGGTTATGAAGAGCTTGAAAGTTTCTTTAAAAAACCTATCGAGTGGGAAAGAATAAAGTCTCATTGCAATAAGTTTGTTGCTATACATTCAGATAACGATCCTTATGTTTCATTGCATTACGGAAAATTCTTTAAAGAAAAATTAAACGCAGAACTGATTATTGAGCATAATATGAAGCATTTTAGTGGCGATGACGGAATAATAGTATTGCCTGTAGCGTTAGACGCTCTTCTTAAAATTTCCAAATAAGTCAGGGTTTAAGTTTAAATCTAAGAGAAAAAAAGAAGATGATGAACTCTCAAAATGCTTGCTATGAAATGTAATCTATCTTGTCCCTTTCCTTTTTTATCATCATTCTAGAATCGTTAAGAAAACTTAAATCAACTGTTAGATTCGGAGGCGACCTTATTAACATGTTCTCATCATCAGGCTTCCTTAGATAAATCACACCATTGATTGGTTTGCATCCGTATATCACACCGGAATTTCCGTAAGGCATAATTTTACATTCTAGGTAGGAAGTGTCCAACTCTACCTTTCCCCCTTTTATCATATGGTCTAATATTGATACTCTATCGAGCTTCTCCCTGATATTTAACGTCTCTCTTATTGAATCCTTTACATGGTTCAGCACAGGTCTTATCTTATGATCCGATTTGAGTCTAAAATCCTTCTTTATTGTTCTTTTGATATCTTCTTCCAGTTCCTTTTCCTCAAGAATTTTCCTTTCTATAGTACTGTTGCTTGACAGTTCGAATAGGTAAACGTTATTGTTCATGTCATATACAGCAATCTTTCGTCCTCCTTTCCTGTATCTTTTGCCTTCTATGAAGTGAGCAGTTGTTATCGCTCCTTTTTTCTGCAATTCGCTGTATCCATGCATGTCTAAATTCACTTTTTCTTTCCTTGGGGCGTAATTTACATCTTCAATCCTTATGAATTTCAGGTCGTCCAAAGTAAACCCAGCTTCGCCTATTTCTTTCAAGAGCTCACCTTCGCTAACATTCTTGTTGGAGTAGACTTCACCTTTGCCTAATAGGGTTTCTATTATAGCATCTTCAATTTCCACATTTCTTAATTCAAATCCGTCTGAGAATCTTAACGTCGATTTGGGTTCGTCTACTTCACAGCTATCGATTCTCTGACCGGACAAATTCTGGATTGTATGCGAGAATTCATTGCTGTAGCTGGGTGTGCCCTCTATCAATGGTCTGTATCGCAAATTAGAGTTTGCACATAAGTAGTTACTCTTTGACTTGTCCCTGAGATAGACTTGCCAGTTGAAAAACCACTTTTCAATGTCGTCGATTTCGAAACTTGGTTTTTTTGTTATTCCTATTTCTTCCATCTTGATTTTATCATTCATTCGATTGCCTTTTAATGATACCATTCTTCGTGTTAAGTATTTTATCCATAAATTTAAGACGTGTAGAAAAACATTTAAACTCTTCTAGAAGTCAGAATTTAAGGATTATAATAAAAATAAGGATTTAAACCTTTCCGAGAATATTGTTTTTATGGAAGTCCAAAGCTACTCAACTGCTAATTTTGAAAACGATTTGATTACAGTTACGAGAGCTATGGATTCTTTATGCACAAAATTAGGTTATAAGCTTCTAGCAAGATGCTATTGCACAGATAAAACCAGGCAAAAAGCTAAACAAGATAAAGGAACTTATAATGTATTGTTGGAGTGCTTTCATTATGGTAATTCTTCTTTACCTGCAGAAGGTATCATTTTTTCAGTTGAAAGCTTTAGAGAAAAATTAGATAGAGAACATAAGATACAAGTTAAAGAAGAGCACTTAAGCCAAAGAGAGGGTGGAACGTCTTTTTTAGATGTAGGTAAGGCTTACGTTAGGGGTACGATGCCCGTTGAGAAATTAAGAGCAGTAGATTTTCATGTTTATGGCGGAAGATGGGGCAGTGCTGAAGGAAGGGAAGTTCCAACAGATTTTGAGTGTAAAAAATTACTTTCTTCAAAAACCTTTGCACAAAGAGTTAATACACCACCAGTTGTCAAGAATGTAAATATTGAACAAATTAAGAAAGTTCTTCAATCTAAAACCTAAGTGTCAGCTGTTTGTCTGTTAGATTAATATTCACTTACATTCTAGGTTTTCTGTGAATTTCCAGAGCATTGCATCTGCAGTGTGGGCATGGCATGTCTTCAAGCTTTGTCCCTCTAGGAACTTCTAGATTGCCAGTCTCCTCACAGTTCCTGCACATGAACTCTATACTGTAGGTGTCATCGAAAATGCCCATAAAAAATATTTGTTCCGAAAAGCATTTAATCCTGCTTCGTCTGTGTATCACTCGTTGAGCCGAAATAATTTTGCGGTAAAATTTTTGAAAGAATTGCTTTTAGATTTAAATTGCTTAGGATTTTACTATTTATTATGATGAGAGACTTGATTGAAATTTATGAGGTCACTCCTGTAAACGAGATTTTTAGGAGGTTCTCTAGAAATCCTAATCCCTTTAAGATAGCGAGATCTATAAAGGATACAGCAATTGCTTTTTACTACACAGTAAGGTGCGCCGAGCTAAAGCTCAATGGAGATAAGAAGTTATCGAAGGCTTATCTTTCAAGGGCAAACGAAGTTCTAGACACATGGGAATGGTTGGGATTTAAGCGCAATAAACCTGAAGAAAATCAATAGCAGTGGAGAGTATTTGAAAAATTCAAAAACCCTTCTGAGTCAAGCTTATTTAATCAAAACTCAAATTAATATCGAGAAAAATGTGTGACGAATATTGGAAAAAGATGAAAATGCTCTTAGGACTTGCACTTCTAGTTTTCGGGTTTATATGGTATCTTAGAGAGATTGGTGCAATCATACTGGAACCGTTCTGGCCTATAATGGTTATGCTGGCCGGATTGCTAGTAATAATCAAAGTCATGATAATGTGCCCCGAGACAAAAAGAAGAAGATAGAGGTTTTTTTCCTTAATAGAGAATTGAAAAAGTTCAGGCTTTAGAATATCGACTATTAAAAACTAGAATCTTCTGATTTCCATAGTCAATCCGCGTCTATACCTAGGTCTGGGATGACATCAACGACATTCACTAGAAGCTTTTTGTACTCCACTGTATGCTTTCCTAGCATTTTGGACATACCATCACAGAGAAGTCTTGCAAGGTGAAGTATTTAAAGGTTTCTCTTTAACTATCTATTAGTGATAAAAATAGTCTTTTCTAAGAGAAAAGGTCAAGATTTTAAACAAATCTTTATACTTGAAAAATTCCAACTTATCTTATGAAATTTAAAATAGTCCTTTTAATACTATTGCTCCTACCTGCCTTGGCGAATGCTCAGGTCCTTTGCTCTTATGAAGGCTCTGACGCCTCAAACGACTCGATGATATTAAAAAGTTTCATCGTCACAGGACCAGCAGATTTAGTCAGCGACACTGTTAAAGTAGAGATTAAGATTCAAAGCTATGGTCAAAAGAACATAACTCTCGGAACAAAGGGAATATTTGTCGCAGCTAGGGATACTTCAAACAAGGACGTGTCTTTTGGATTTACCTATCAAAGGAATGTAACTTTCCCAGGTCAAACTCTAACATTAACAGCCTACAGAAGCTTAGGCAAGGCAGGCAACTGGAGTTTCTGGCCATCTTATACTATTCTCGTCTCGAACAGAGATAAGCTAGGACCTGTTTGGCATGTCTGCACGGTGAATATCTCAGACATAAAAGATTGGGATAGGGATGGAATACCTGATGATAAGGATAACTGTAAATACAAATACAATCTTGATCAGAACGATTCTAATAAAAATGGAATAGGGGATGTCTGTGAGCAAAACACAACACAACTTATAATTCCTCTAAAGCAATACAGGTTACCTTGTTCAATCTCAGGCAAAATTTATAATTTTTCATATGATTCAGATAGCATTATGATTAGGTTCTGCGAGGCAGATACCTTAAAGGGTACAGAAATAACCAAAGTATGCAAACCAGATGGAGCAACTTGGTATCAAGACGTTGTAACTGATTACAGTTTCTCTATGTTCAACCAAACATTTGAATTGATGAACGTCTCTACCAACAAAGAAATAACGGTTAACATATCAAATTGGTGGAAGAATCTTGAGAGCGATATAGACGCAGACCCAATAAGCGGCTTCTTGAGATGCTTCTGGCTTGATGAGAACGGAACTATCTGCTATGGTGAAGTCGGCAAAGGACTACCGACCTACAATTATATTTACCCTTCAAAAATGTTTACAGACATTCTACCTCTAGTTCGTTATTCAGGAGCAAGCATTAATTTAGACGAGCTAAGAAGTTTCCAGACTGATACTTACAATTTTTCAACTTACAATATAAGCGGTAAATACATCTTCCAATATGCTGCGCACATGTGGAGATTAAGGTCAGATGGGAGTATGATTGAAGGCTGGCCTGCTTGGCTCTCTTTACCGATGGACGGATATTTAGAAGACTATGTTTCTCCTGGCTATATTCAACCGGTTGCTGTTACGCAGAAACTTAAGGAATGTTTTTCAGAGTTCGGGTCACCTAGTACAATGTACCCGGTTCGAGACACCAAAAAATGCAACATCAGAAAAAACGTTACAGCATCAGATTTGATTCAAGCTTGTTTGGATGATAGGTTAGAGGGCGGTTTCGAGAAAGGATATTTTAAAATATTGAATAAAACAAAAACAATAACTAAACCTGCTTTGAAATACAGCACTCTCGCTTCATGTAATGAAAGTTATCTCATCCAGCCTGTATGCAAAGGCACGTGCATATGGAGTGGTTCTTGGATTCCGAACAAGAGCAATTTCGTATCCATGAACGATAGCAGCCAAAGCGGTTATGACTTTACATTCATTCCAAAAGTTTCTAAAGAAGAGAGTAAAAATATAATAGATGATTTTTGGTCTGGGATAGTCAGCTTCTTCCAGTCTATATTTGCGATTTTTCACCTTAAGTAATAATCATTATTTAACTATACTTTCTCCTGTGCCCACATACTGCTGACACCAACCACAGTTGCAGGTTATAGTCACGATTCTTTTCTTTCCTTTGGTTTCAACTTCTATCTTCCAATGATCCTTGTTACCGCATGCTGGGCAATATATCAAGACTTTTTCTACCATCTTCTCACCTGATAAGTATTAAGATTCTTAATTTAAGGCTTTTCTATCCAAGAGAATTTTTTCTGCAAAGTTTTAGAATAATATTTCTTCCAGTCAAAATCAACCTTCTTGGCCCATTTGTAGAATATCCTAGGGTCGACATAGCTCTTCAAGGAAGTGTTTAGATTATAATCCTTCGTCTCCTTCATAAGGTCAATCTTTAACTTAGCTTCCTTTACTTTTTCTTTAGTCTTCTTACCCTTCTTCAACTTTAACTGCTTTAACCTCTCCTGTTTTTTCTCTAGAGACTCTTTCCATTTCTTCGGAAGCTTTCGTTTGTGATTGCAAACTATAGCTGCCTGAAGGTTTGCCATGGTTGCTATATATTTCTTATAAGATTCAGGGTCATCTTTCTTTACCTTTACATTTTCTAGATATTCCCTTACTGCCTTTGAGGCATGATAGGTTCTGAATACCTTTGCTGTTATTCCATCTACTATTTCGCTTAAGAAAGCGTTAACATCCTCTGAGCGAACACCATCGAACACAAAGTTCTTAGTTTTAATAAACTCTTTCAAATTTTTCACAACATTCTCAGGTAGAACAACTTCTTTTTTCCATTCAACATAATCTTTGCCGATAAAATTGAATTTCACAAGATTATTTTCTATTTCTATGTTTTTTGGCGTCAGTGTTGTCGCGCCAACCGTGTCAGCTTCATCCTCGTCCTTTTCGTCACCAACCCTCATGCTTAACGCATCGATGAGATAGCACACGGTTGCTATTTTCCTTTTCTTGATTTCAGTTGAATCAAGGTTTTTTCCTATATGACTTTTTACAAATCCAAATTTCTTCTCAAGCTCCTTTGCCTTTTCAAATTTTTCTATCTCCCTTTCCTGTTTCATAGGCGAAGTATCAGAGACCCAGACATATTTTTCCTTGCCCCTTAATTTGTCGTCCCATTTAGCAATCCAAAGATTTTGGGCCCAAACCACTTCTTTCCAAGGCATATTCATTGAGATCTTGAGACAAGTGAACAATCCTATGGCAGTTACTACACAATATCTGCAAATCTTTTCTTTTTTGAGAATCTCTCCAATCGTCGCTTCCTTTCCAAAGCTCTGAAGCTTTTCTTTTAACTGGGGTTCTGTGATGAAATACAAGAACTCTGAGATCGCTGTTTCCACAGAGTTCACATCTGCCTCCGCACTCTTTAAGAATGTTAATTTTTCTAAACCTGTCAGTACGGACTCTAGGTTTAATTTCTCTATATACTCTAGATTGTTCGGCCTTTTTCCGTTTATATTCTGCATATTTTTGTGGGTCAGTTTTAAGTTTTTCGAACCATATTCTCCAAGTATTTCTTGTAGACTTTCGATTAATTTTACCCCATTCTCTGTGCTCATTAAGAAATTTCTCATAAAGTTCTGGATTCTCTCTAATTTTTCTATACTTTTCTTTGTTATATTCTTTTGACCATTCAACTTTGTTAAATGTAATAACAATCCGCCTCCAGAATTACAATGAGAGAACTTGTTAATAAATTTTTCTAACTTAGAATAGTTATCAATTTTCAAAGAACTTTGTGGTATAACAGAATCAGGTGAAAGATTAAGGATGATATCGCTTTCCTTTGCTCCTTGCTTCCACTTGCCTCGCAGCGGGTGCTTGCCCCTTCCCATGAATATGCTGCTTGGTTCTGCCATATAGTTTCCAAGCTCAACCCCTTGTCCATCTATCATAGCGTAACCGTGTTTTTCCTTGTTTGCCTCACGAATTATTTTCCTTTCAGCAGCCAGTCTCTTCTTCTCTTCCTTTGACATGCTAAGCTTAGCTTCTCTGTCCTTGTCAACCCATTTCTTTATCTCAGAAAAGTCAAAATCCTCTACAGAACCTTTAACGTTTAATGCTTTGCAAAAATCATCAAAGAAATTTTTTATGAAAACTTTATCCTCAACATATTCAGTACCAAGTTTCCTTACCCAAGCAACTGCCATTTCCTCTTGCTCAGGTGTAAGTTCTATTTTTCTACCCTTAAAAACTATAGAAAAGCCTTTCGGTTCGTACTTTGGTATTATTATACCGTTATGAGACAGGGTTTTCATCAAAGTCACAGATAACATATTTTGATGAAACATATATAAAATTCTATCGTGATGAAGGTGAAAAAATCAGTTTTAAAACATTTACTGTACTAACTTGAATTATGACGTGTCATTTCCGTCCTTCACCAAAATACTTGCTAAAAGCAGATGAACCTGCCTATTTTGTAACCGTTGCGATTAGAGACGGTGATAAAATATCAATATCTGAAGATGCTTATACTTTTTCATCGAAGAGCAACTTGAAAAAAGCAAAGAAAGAGTTGGAGGGATTACTTCCAAAATCAGGTTGTGATTGGGAGATAGCATGCACAGAGATAAAGGGCAGCACAACTGATGCTAAAAGAGAAATTTTTGCAAGATATGGGTTAAAACTAGTCGAGCCTAAACCTCCGTCAAAAGAGGAATGGTCAAACCTTCTAGGGAAGTTAGTTGATTTGGCTAGGAATAATGATTTTATTTCAGAGTTGAATTTGTCAGGGTCCCTTGCTAAAGATGCACCTTCAAGCAAGGATGCAGATGTTCTGATGTTTGTTCGAGAGTGTCCTGGGGCGTCTGATTGTGAAGTCTTTAGAAGACTTGTATGTTCAGACCCAAGATTCATGAATCAAAGAGTTTATGATCCAGATTCGAATTTTGTAATTAAGAAAAAGTCAAGAAACAAAGAGCTTACATACTCTCTCGATGTTTATTGCCTTCCTCAGGAAGAAGCAAAGTATATAGGGCAATATAGGATAGGTCAACACAAGGAGCTTCTGTTCAAGAGGAAAAATTAAGCTTCAATTTCTAATTCTTTTAGACTAAAATCAAATTCTCTGTTAAGGTCAAAATCGTTTATCACGCCTTTTTTCCAGCGGACCAAGATTTCTCCGCTGAATTTTTCCTTTCTCAACTTTTCAACAGCCTCTTTTGAAAACAAAGACACTCTCTTAGCCATAGAAACCAATTATTAGGTTGGTTTAGCTAATTAAATTGATTTTGAAGATTCGAAATACACTTTTGATAGTATGTCATTCCAGAATAGCTTCTAAAAAGCTGGTTTGGATTCTCTATTTTAGAGAGTATGAAAATCATCTAGGTATTACTGTGCATTTGTTGTTGATGCAACCGCAAGTCCCTACTCCACAATCTAGAGGGCCTTCACAAACTGCTGAGCATCCTATATTACTGCAATCCTCTTTGTATGCCTTGTTTATACAGTAAGTTGGATGACAGCATTCAGCTCCAACACAATCAGAGTTGCTTTCACAAGATTCAGGTGGGCAAGGAGCAAATTCACAATTAGGTGGAACCCTTCCAACAGCACTGCCATCTGGACATACTTTCGCTTCCTCAGTGCAAGCCACTGGTTGAGGAGTTTGAATTATTACCAATAAAAAAATCATAACGATTGCTGCTATTATAAAATTTCTAGTAAATTGAGTTTTAATTTTTGTCATAATAAGAATATATGAAATTCAAGATTTAAGGATTGTCAATAATGTAAACTATATCTTTTTTCTTTATAGGTATCAAGGCGAAGCTTCCATCTTTCCAAACCTTTGTATTTCCATATGGTTTTTGAGTGAAAGGATCTATAAGATGTTCCTTTTCGCACTTAACATAAATGCTTTTTCCATCGGCACTCATGCCGACTACTCTACCGTTATGACCGCAAATCTCTTCTGGTATTTTAAATTTCTCCCCTACTTTCATAAAGTTGTTTTAGAAAGTAACTATTTATTTTAGTGTAGAAATCAAAGAATTTAAACTTGCAATCAGGTTTCATCAATCATTTCATAAACAACTTCTAGAATATTTCCACTATAACCTACAGCAGGCGAAATTGATTTTAATTTGTAAGGTGTAAACTCTTTGGTCCATTTAGCATCAATAAAGAAACCGTTAGAAGGTCTTGGCTCAGTCTTGAATACCTTTATCTCTCTTGGAATCTGGCTTCTTGCATTCTCATGAACATAAAATACTTTCTGATTTGCACTTGCCATGATATTTTTTAGAATACTAAAGCTTTAAACACTTCAATTAATAGACAAGCCTTCCTGCAGCCACTTTCTCTATTAAAACTCTCAAATTTGGTGAACAATCTTTAAGCAACTTTCTAAAAATAGAAAAATTCGTCATTTACAGAAGATATGGTTTTCATCTTTCCATACTAGAGTCATAAATCTCGAATACAAAAGCTCCGAGTACTGCAATCACAACTATGATCCAGATTACTATGGCCTGCTTGAAGAATTTAACCTCAAAAAAAGAAAGGTAGATGTAGGCTGATGCTACTAAAGCTCCAATTATAAGTAGGATAGCTAACAATCCAAGTGTACTTTTTTTCATGATTATAATTTAGGTTTCTTGCTTTTAAGTTTTTGTAAAACCTTGTCGTAAGCCCAGACTATTAGGTATGAGAGCAAGTACCAATAGAATATCTGTACCAATAACAGTATGTCTAGGACTATTATGTCTGGCGATTTTATAAAATAGTCTAGGAGATTGGCTGGTAAAATTGCATAATAAATTACACCAATCAAATAATCAGAAATTTCTAGGGAACAGGTAGGACAAAAGTCCCAATGGAGCGTTATCCATTCTGATTGTGGGCAGGATGGTATATTACAAAAAACAGCCTTTGGGATCATCATCCCATAAAGGATGACAGTTATGAAAATTACAGCAAATACTGCAACCCTTCTCCAGTCTTTTAGAGGATATTTTAGTTTGTTCTTAAGTATTATCCAATAAACTTTTCTCATAAATTAAGATTTAGAATTTCCAACTTTTAAACATAGAAACTTCAAGGTTTCTTCAACTCTATTTTCAACGTTCTAAAAGTTTTGTACCAAACTATCAATCCGAACGAAGAAGTGATTATGGACACAACTTCAGATACTTCGGGTCTGTTTACGAACTTTTCCACGTCCTTCAAGGTCTTCCCAAAATCCTGTGCTCTCATCCCCCAAGGGAATATTTTGTATTCTATCCTTCCTTTCATACTAAGAATACAGAAAAATCAAGATTTAAATCAAATAGAGTTCTGAATCAATATAGTAGTTTAGGACGACTAATTAAGTAGAAAGCTCAAACTTCGGCTTTTCTATTTCAACATCAACCTCTAGGTAATAAGGTGTTATGTCTGTTCTAAGGGTCTTGCAGTTTTGTCTAGCGGTTTCAAACAAAATTCTTTTTGTGGATTTTAACAACTCCCCTGTGGAAACAGGATCGAATCTATCTTTTAACTTAGAGAAAATATAAAGACCTTCGTAATTGTCCCTTACCAATATTGCATTATCCTTCTTCTCAGCAATCATCCTTCCTAAGACATTTCTCATCATCTTTACAGCATCATGCTTGCTGTATCTTACATCTATTATATAAGATCTCTTGTCCAATTCCGCCTCTATCGGCGTTACTTTCGTTGACAGAAGATTTAATTGAGGATGACTTACTATAGTTTTAACTTCATATGCAGTTCTTAACGAATTTCCTATGCTCTTTACAACGTTGGTTATCTCATTGTTCAACCTTTGCAAGTTATACGGCTCTTCAAAAGAAAAGCCTACTCCACCAAATGCTGCAGTCTCTGGCGGATAGCTGATTACCATGAATGGCGGATCTAATGATAGCATAAATCTATATTTTAGAAACGAAGAAATTTAAACTCATCTTTGAAAGAAATTAATCTTTTTTCTGCTTGTATATGGTATTTAATTCTATGTGAATTAGAGACTCTGGCATTATATGATACAGATCCAACAACCTTTTCATCTTTTCCCATTCCATTTTCATCAAAAACTTCTTAACTTGAATAAGAAATTACATAGAAACCAATATTTAAAACTTTCTAACTGAGATTTAAGACTAGATTATTTGTTTTCGTATACGAAAATATGAATAGAATTAATATTCTCAATACTAATAACTATCATGCATTACGAGAATGACTATAAGTTTCAGGATGTAGCAAAGGACATTATAACGAGACTTAATCTTAACCATATAGAAATTGAAAAGCTAGTAATTCTAAGAAGTCATGGTTCGAAGAGCAAGAGAACTATAGCTAGGATACATGGCCTTCCAAAAATAATGCAGATTGCTATGAACACTAAGGCTTACTATGCCATAGAGATAATTTCTGAGAATTTTGATAAGCTTAGTCATGAGGACAAGATAAAAACCATGATTCATGAATTGATGCATATACCAAAGGGCTTTGGTGGAGGCTTTAGGAACCACAGGAATTTTGTTACAAAGAAAAAGGTTGAAGACGCTTTCAAAACCTATATTAATGCTAATACTTTAGAATTTTAAAACAAATCAGAAAGCATTTTCCCCTGTCTCTTGATTCTTATTCTCTCGTTCAAGGCATGTGCAATCAAAGGCATAGCAATCGTAGCGTCACAATAACATACCGTCTTGTCGCTGTCATTCTTTGTTATCTTGCCCCAACTGACCGCCTCCTCGAATGTGCATCCAGATAATCCTCCCCACTGAGGGCTGTCGGTTGTTATTTGTATGGCATATTTGTGAGGGTATTCTAATTTTTCACCATTGAGAATCGAAACTACGGCAGTAATTAATTGAACAGTGTCTTTCGGTACACCACCGCCTATGTATATTACTCCTGTGCTCTTACTTTTCTCTCCTATGACTGCTAGCTCATCAAAGTCTTTCATCTGATCAAGTATCACATGCTTCTTATCCCATCTCCTAGCCAATACAGCAGCAATCCCATATTCGCTATCTACTATAGCGGGGCTGTAGACAGGAATTTTATTCTTATATGCAGTCGCCAGCAAGCAGTCTATCTTTCTTTCGCCTAAGAACTTGCCAAACTCTGCGCAGAACTCTCTGGTTGAATAAGGATAATCCTGCTTCAAGGTGTTTATGAAAGCTCTAATCAACTCCGTCATTTCTCTATACTTCAATCCGTCAGTAAAAACATCATAATACCTAAAAACATTATTTTTAAGCAAGTCTTCATCGTCTACAAGCCAGTGACCCTTGTAATAACCGTGCATAGAGTCCTGTATATCTTCAGAAATGTTCGCACCTGTTGAGACAAGAGCATCAATAAAATGGTTTTCCATCAACCATTTGATAATCTTCCATTGGCCAGTCGTACTCATAGAGCCAGCAAATCCCATGATGATAGCCACATCATTATCCTTTATCATTTTCTCCCATACATCAACAGATTCACCAATCTTTCTTCCTTGAAAACCTGTGTCACTCATTTCCTTTAGAAGCTTAGAAATTGTCTTTTCTTTAACTTCAATAGGAGTTAATTTCTCTTTTAGATATGGATTTTCGATTTAAGCACCTATAAAACAAATAAATATTTTATATATTCACAGATTTAAAGTTTTCTATTGTTTTTTCAGTGAAACATATTTCAGAATTTCAAAGATGACTCTGGTTGCTAGAAATTCTGTCACGTTGTTGTTTGGTATCGACTTTAATTCTACCAAGTCGAACCCAACTATCTGTGAGTCTTTGAATACTGATAATAAGTCAACAAATTCTTGATATGAAAATCCTCCTGGTTCTGGGTGATAGACCGCAGGTGCAAACGATGGATCAAAGCCGTCCATATCAACGCTAATGTAAACCTTTGAGTTTCTGACGAAATCACTCAAACATTCCTTTAATTCACCAAAGTTTTCCTTCATCCTTTGTGCCGTAAAGAATTTTATGCCGTTCTTTTCTAGATGCTCTAATTCAAATTCATCCCCCTCCCTTATGCCAATAGTGAAATAATTTCTTGGATTTCTAGATTCGCTAGACCTCCTAAACCATGTCACTGGGTTTATTTTTGGGTCATATTTTATTCCTTCAACAAAGGTCATCTCTTTCATATAATCATCTTCATACTTATCCCTAGAATCGCAGTGAGCGTCGAACACAACAACCTTCACATCCTTATCAAAGGCTTTAATCGAGAAGTAAGACGCTACATGACCGCCACTCAGCATGGCAGGAACTTTATTTTTTCCTAGAATGTCTTTAACCTTTTTTGTTATATCTTCAAGAGTTTTTAATTGAATATTTCCTGTGTCAGCAACCTTTATCTTGTCAAAGGAGTTGAACCCTTTGTTCAAGTCAAAAGGCTCGAGGAATACGCTTTCTTTTCTCAAGTTTTCGATGGACTTTGAATGCTTGCCAACAGGCGCTCCGAATATTATAACGTCTGCTTTTTCTTCAGGAACCAACAAATCATAAATGAATTTTGTCATTTGCCTCACTAATACAATAATAAAGCTTAGATTTAAAATTCTATATTAGAAGGTTTTCTTTTTGTGGAATTTTCTGTAATTTAACTTTTTTGTTTAGTGTTATAACCTCTTTTCCTACATTCGAATTCTAATTCATCTTTGAAACTTTTTGGAAGATCAAGAGTTATCGCATGTTTGTAAACATCTACAACAGTTCCATACTCTGCTTTTCTTAACTTATTCATGATTTCTTCCAATACGCTTGCACAAACATAAGGTATCGCTTTGGGCATTTTAGAATGTTCATCAAGTATTTTATTAATCTCTTCAGCCATGACTAATTAAAGTACGGTAAGAAATTTAAACTCTTCTTTTAGTTTCTATAATTTAAAACTTCTACAATTATCACAGTAAACAACACAATCTTTCTCTATACAAATCGATTCTAAAGATGTTCTAAGCCTTTCAGGAACCTCAATGTTTATGTCTTTGCCACAATATTGGCTTTGTTTATTAGAACAGACAGGTTTTAAGATTCTACTTCTCATGCCTAAGAGATGGTGAAAAAGCTTTAAATGTCTTATCTAGGTTCTATAAGTTAAGATTTAAACCATTACAATCCTAGAATTTTATCTTTGCCAGGTCTGTTCAGTCTCTTCATCTTCTATGTCCCAAATAAAATATCTTTTTGGAGATTTCAAAAACGTAACCGAATACAATAAATATAGAGAGCAACGCCAAAAGACTTACAAGAACAAAGCTTGAAAATGCTGTTATTGCAGCAGCGCCGATGTAAATCCCGATTATATTAAAAATAGAGGCTATAATCCAGATTACAAAAATTATATTTAGAGAATTCACGATTGGAAATATAAGCCAATATCTCTTATGATACTTTATCGACAAATAATTGCAATAACCAAAGAAAAGTGAGGCTAAGAAGAACCAATAGATGTTCATTGAAAAGAAATTCGAAAGTAGGAAAATAAAAGTATTTAATGCAAAAGAGTTTATGAAATTAAGAAATACTATTGCGATTGTAATAAAAATAATGTTAATAATACTTCCCATCAGAGGTCCAATAAAACCGAAGGTAATAATCCACCAGTTTTCCATCTTTTTGCCATGCTCTTCCATACGCTTTCCGAAGTCCTCACCCCATCTCTCCATTCCTTCAGAAAAGTTTCTACTTCTCTTATCTAGATGTTTTCCGAATTCCGCTCCCATATCTCTCCATTCTCTTTCGGACTTTCCAGCATAAAACTTTTTCTTCGCACTTAACTTTCTCTTTTGTGCTCTTCTTTGTACCTTACGTTTCTTTGCCATTTTCTCACTAAATATATTTAGTTAGGGTATATTAAAATTATACTTCAAGCCAACCTTTATTTTTCATCTTGCCAGCAAGTGCAGGTGCTATGCCAACTATACTATCTTTATCTGTCATTTTAAGTTATTAGCTTTTTTTTACTTATAAATTCTAAACGCACTTTGACATTTCGCTATCCCAACACTTCCCTTCTCCACAGTCACAAACTTTTACTTCGTGACTATTGTCTGGAGAACAGCCACAAGCTCCAATCAAGCAGGTGTTTGGGAAGTCAGTTGCAGAATTACAGCATAATTGAGTTACAACAGATCCTCCTGAATTAATACATGCTTGCTCTGCTGAAATTTTCATAGGATAAAACAAATAAACCAATAAAGCTGCTACTATAACCAGTGCTACTATTAACCAAACTAACCATTTCATGAATTAAATTTATTTTTTCAAGATAAAAGCATTTTGTTTTTATTAGGTGAAAACCAAATTTTAATTTTCTTCTTATCAGAAATGTTTTTCAATATAAATTAGACTAAAGTCGGTTTTTGCATTCAGAAAGCAAATTGTTATTTCTGTCGAGCTTGAAAAACGAAATTAATAATTATTTAGCAGAAAAAACCTTGCCTTGAACGTTCCTAATAAATGTTCCACATCTAGGACAGATTCTTTTATATTTCGGAATATAAGAGCTGCATTTTGGACAAGACCTATTAAAGTTAAGCCAAATCATTCCTCTCTTTTCACTAATTCTATTAAATTTTTTCATTTTTTCACCATATACGTAGAAAATAATTTCTTCCAAGTTGTATTTAAAGTTATCTCAAGTTCTATAAAAAGTAATATAATTAAAGCCAAAAATAACAGTTAAATTATCTTCCACTGGAAACAAAGGTATTCTTTTTTATATAAAATCTAAACAACTTACTCTTGCCCTTGGAAATTCCTATTCTTTTTGCTTTGATAATGTCGAAATTTTCATCAGCATCTTCTAAAAATATAACATTTCCAGTCAAATCAAAGCCGTTTTGTCTTTTATCTATGCTTAAAGCCCTTGTTAGCTTTCCTGGACCGTTGGTAAGGCTTTTAATGTCATCAGCCCCTCTTTTCTTTTTCATGATATCAATACCTTCCAAAGGCTCTAGTGCTCTTATCAAAACTGCCCCTGGATTGTTATCCTCTTTTGCCACTATATTGAAGAGCCAGTGATTACCATAGCAAAAATAAACATAAGCCTTTCCAGGTGTTTCGAACATTAGAAAGTTTCTCTTCGTTTTTTTCCTGTATGCATGGGAAGCAGGGTCGTTGATACCAAAGTAAGCTTCAGTCTCAACAATCTTTCCTTTAAGAATTCCTTCCTTTGTTTTATGGACTATAATCTTTCCCAAAAGTTCTCTCGCAACACTTTCAGTATCTCTAGAATAAAATTCTCTTGAAAGTTTCATTAAATTATTTTAATTATTGATAAATTTAAGCATCTTTTTTATCGTTTAGAAAATTAAAACATTTTCTTTAAACTTTTCTAAATCCTTAGCCATTATAGAGGCTCCTGCAGCAGGGGTGTGTCCACCACCACCAGCATTCTCAAGATCTTTTGTGGCGAACATAGCAAGCTTTCCACAATCTATCTTTCCATCCTCCCTTCTAAGGCTTACGTTAACAAAATTGCCTTTCCTTCTAAATATTACAAATGTATAGTTAGGGTTTCTAATACCTAGAATTGTCGAAATCGGCGACTTTATTGCGAACTCTGTCTTTAATTCTAGAAAAACCAGTTTCTTATCTTCATATATTTCAGCATAGCTCCTCCAATCATCAACCACCTTGTTAATCTCCTCTTGAACTTCTTCATAAAACACTTTCAATAATCTTGCTTTCGATGTTTTAGCATATAGAATATCCAACGGGGAGGATGCTTCTAAACATTCCTCATATGCTATCTTACCGCCTCTATTACCAGAATGGTAATATCCAGAGGTTATTATATGATTTATCAACCCAAAGTTAGAATCAAACGAATAAGGCTCACTACCTTTTTTAAGGACAGGGTATTTGGCGTATATTTTATCAAGAAATTCTTTCCATTCTTCACCACAATAATCGTTTATTATCCCTAAACCGGCCAACCAAGCCAAGTCTTCAATGTTAGTTAATTTGCTGCATATGTCATAAGTAAGCTTGCTAGCGCAATATTTGAATGGCTCTATTTCAGATTTCCAAAAGAAAGGATTTACATAAAGTATATTGTCAAACTTATTAAGATCATTTCTAATTTGATGATGGTCTATGACCAAGACTTTTGATTTCTTAGCTATCTCTAAGATGTTTTTTGGGTCTTCGTCAATAGCGATATCGACTATAATAATATTTTTTATTTTCTTATCGTTAATCTTCTTGAAGATGCCTTTGTCAACAGCAAATAATTCATGACTTATTATAAAAGCTTGAGGAACATATCCAAACAATCTTTCTATTGTTTTAGATACAATTGCAGCAGAGCCAATACTATCTCCATCTATGTCATAGACCAGAACAGTTTTCTCATTACAACCTTTTATGAACTCAGCAGCTTTTTCTATCATATCAATTATAGTATTGTCAATATTATTAATGATTACATAGAAGCAAAGGGCAAAACTATCTGATTAGCCTATATATTTACTGTTCTTATCTTCCTTTTTAGCATGAGGTAAGACAATTGGTGATGGTAGTTGTAAATCATCACTTAAAAGTATAGCCTTTTTAGAGCATTTATCTAAGATTGTATTAATTATTTGAAGATTAATCTCTTCAGGGAGTTTTTTATCCTTCTTCCATTCCTTTATTACCTTTTCAATCTGTTCGTCAATGAAAAAAGCATCTCCACTGATTACAATTTCGGCAACAGACTTGTTCTTATCGCCTATATAATCTGTCTTAAAGTCAAATCCGACTGTTAAACCTTTCTGCTTTAATGCGGGTAGTTCCTGTTCCTTTATGTCCCTTACGTTAGTATTACTGTTTACCTTTACTGCCCCAGTTATTTCTTCATTCTTTTTCGCATGGACGCTTTTTATGTTTATTCCTATTACTGGCATCAAATCACCGTGTAAATTAATTGAAACGACAACTATTTATTTATTAATAAAATCTGAAAATCATTAATATGAGAATAAAGGTCATTACCTACAAAAAGTTGATAGAACAACACTTGAAAATACTAAAGAGTCTTCAGAAGAGCTCTGGACTTTTTATTGCATCAAAGAATAAAAAAACAGGTTATGATAAGGCCTGGCTGAGGGATAATTTCTACGAGTGCTTGGCATTTGATATAATTGGCGATTGGACTACTGTAAAAAAGACTTACAGAGCATTACTTAATATATTTCTTAAACATGAACACAAAATAGATTTTGCAATCCAAAGAAAGCCTGAACATACCTATGAGTTTATACATGCAAGATTTAATCCTGAAACATTTAACGAATATTGGGAAGAGTGGGGAAACAAGCAAAATGATTCAATAGGTGCGATATTATTTATGATAGGTGAACTAGAGCATTCTAAAAAAATAAAAATAATTGAAAATAAGAATGATCTGAGAGTAGTAAATAAGCTTGTTAAATATATTAATACAATAGAGTATTGGCACGATAAGGATTCTGGCATGTGGGAAGGCGAGGAAGAAGTTCATGCAAGCAGCATTGGAGCATGTGTTGCAGGTCTTAAGAATATAAAGAACATAAAGGGCATAGAAGTGCCTGATGAGCTTATCAAAAGAGGAGAAATGGCATTAAACAACATGCTTCCAAGGGAATCAAAAAAGAAATTTGTCGACCTTGCATTGCTTTCTTTAATTTGGCCTTACAATGTAGTAAAACCTGAGCAAAGAGACGAGATATTAAAGAATGTTATTTATCATTTAGAAAAGAAGAGAGGTGTGATAAGATACAAAGGAGATCACTACTATAACAAGAACCTAGATAGTTATAGCGAAGAAGCTGAATGGGTCTTCGGAATAAGCTGGATTTCAATAATATTCGATAGATTGGGAGACAGAAAAAAATCTATGCATTACTTAAAAAAGGCAATATCATTAATCACGCCGCGAGGTGTGGTACCCGAGCTTTATTTCTCAAATTCTCCTAAATTTGATGAAAATGCTCCTTTAGGATGGGCAGAAAGTTTGTTTATTGTTGCTTTATACGATTTCAATAAGAAATATGGATTAGGAAGATGAATTAATTTTATGAACAAGAAAGTTCTAATGGTTATTGCGCCAGTAGATTTCAGGGATGAGGAATACTTTGAGACTAGAAAAGTCCTAGAGGACTTGGGTAACAAGATTACAGTTGCTAACTCTACAGGTCAGCCTTCAAAAAGCTCTTTCGGTAAGATAGTAAAACCGGATAAAACAATTTACAACGTTAATGTAAAAGATTTTGATGCAATAATATTTGTTGGAGGCAGAGGCTCTGAAGAATATTTTAACAATCCTAAAGCCTTAACCTTGGCCAAAGAGTTTAACAAAGATGGTAAAGTAGTCTCAGCTATTTGTATCGCACCTTCTATATTGGCGAATGCCGGTATTTTAAACGGTAAAAAAGCAACATCATTTCCTTCTCAAAGAAACAACATCAATGCTGTCGGAACCTACACAGGCAATCCTGTAGAGGTTGATGGAAAAATAATAACAGGCAATGGACCGCAGGTTGCAAAGGATTTTGGGAAGAAAATTGCAGAAGCTTTAAGATGATAAAATGAAAGCTTTGATTTTATCTTTAATTGTTTTAGTTTTTATTAGTCTATGCTCTCAATCAGATGTTAATTCGCAAGATATTGCACAGCAGGCTAAAACTGCTTGCATTAACTTGTGTAAAGCAGCTTTAACATCAGGACAATATCTAGATAATGGACCGTGCTTGTCAGATGTTAGGCCAGAATGGAATCCAAACTGGTCTGTGAATGATTGGGTTTGTGATATTGCTCATTTACCCAGAACGGCTATTGACAATTTAGAGGAGAATCAATGTCAAGCCTTTAAGGAAGGAAAGGCTCATCATTTTGTTGAGGTATACTCAAACTGTAGTTTAATAAGGGTTGTTTAGAATAATTTCTTAAGCATATAAATTATAGAATTAATTAGCCCTGTCGTCTAGCGGTCAAGGACATGAGCCTCTGGAGCTCGGAACGTAGGTTCGAATCCTGCCAGGGCTACCATTCCTAAAGATATATTAAGAGAAATTGAAATTATTAGTATGTTTGTAGTTAAGGCCTCAGGAGAGTTCGAGAAGTTTGATTCTAGGAAGATAAAAAGAACTTGCATAAAGGCTGGATGCACAGAAGAACTAGCAAACAAGATTGCTAGGGAAGTTGAAAAGAAATCTTATGATGGAATCTCTACAAGGGACATCTTGCACATAACCATATCTTTGCTTAAGAAGGAGAGACCTACTGTTGCGGCAAGATATGATTTAAAGGGTTCTATATTCAGGCTAGGACCTGCAGGCTTTGTGTTCGAAGAACTTGTTGGGGAGATTTTTAAAGAATATGGCTATAATACAAAAGTACATTCGATATTAAAAGGCATGTGCGTATCACATGAGATTGATGTAATAGCAACTAAAGACAACAACAACTACATGATTGAGTGCAAATATCACAACATTCCAGGCATATATACAGGTTTAAGGGAGGCTTTGTATACTTATGCTAGGTTCTTAGACTTGAAGGACGGTTTCAAGGTAGGAAATGTTAGAGACTTTAAACAACCTTGGCTTATTTGCAATACAAAATTCTCTGAAGATGCTATACAATATGCAAGTTGTAAGGGAATGAAGATGATTGGTTGGAACTATCCTGAAAATCAAGGTCTTCAGTATCTAATAGAATCAAAGAAGCTTTATCCGGTAACTATGCTTAGAGATTTGGATAGTGATTCTCTTGACAAATTAGCATCCGCAAATTTCGTATTAGCCTTAGACTTGCTAAGATTCCCTTTAAACGAATTAAACAAAATAACTAAAATTTCAAATAAAAAATTAAAGATACTTGCAGTTGAGGCAAAGAAAATAATATATGGTTAAACCAAAGGAATCTCGGTAATTTCTCTTGCCAGCAAGCTTAACGATTTTAAATCATTTCTATTAAGCTCATGAATGTTTTTCTTGCCGCATGCAGCAGCTACCATTTTAACCTCTTCTGTGCATGCTGTTAGAAAGTTGGCGACGCTTTGTGATGCTTGCTCTATGTTTAACTTTGCTCTTAGTTCTGGGTTCTGGGTAGCTATCCCAAATGGACACTGACCTTTAAAGCATTGCTTGCAATAAATACAACCCATTGCTACCAAACATGGCGTTGCCATATACACTGCATCAGCACCCAAGGCTAGAGCCTTTGCAACGTCCGCTCCTTTGTTTAAGCCGCCGGATATTATCAACTCTTGCTTTGAGTTTCCCATAACCTTTCTAGCTTTTACTACAGCAGCTAAAGTCGGAATGCCAAAATCATCTAACATTACTCTTGGCGCTGCTCCTGTTCCTCCTTCCATTCCGTCGATAGCTATTGCGTCAGGTTCTGCTTTTAGAGCAAGCTTAACATCGTTCTCAACATCACCTGCACCAAGTTTTATTATGATCGGTTTTCCATCAGTAACTTTCCTTAACCATTTAACTTTATTTTTCAAATCATCAATAGAGAATATGTCAGGATGCGTCGGAGGAGAATGAACATCTTTCCCCATAGGTACACCTCTTATTCTTGAGATATCTTCTGTCACCTTGTCTGCAGGCAATAAACCGCCTTGACCAGGTTTTGCTCCTTGTCCGATTTTTATTTCTATTGCGTCAGCAGCGTTTAGATAAGTATCATCAACTCCGAATCTTCCTGTAGAATATTGAGCGATTAGAATTTTTGCGTTTAACCTCTCTTCTGGTAGCATTCCTCCCTCTCCTGTGTTTTCAGATGTTCCAACTAAAGCCGAAGCCTTGGCTAAAGCTGCTTTTGCTTCTTTGCTTAATGCTCCAAAACTCATTGCTCCAATCATTATCGGGATTTTCAGTTTCAAAGGATGTCTAGAATTCTTACCTATTACAGTCTCGGATACTATATCTTCTCTAAAATAATCTATTGGTCTTCCAGCCAATTGCTTAGGGATGAAAACTAAATCATCAAAGCTAACCTTTCCCAGTTTATTAGATCTTCCCCCAGAAACTAGAGGCTTTCCTGTCAATGCCCTTTGTTTTATTTCATTAACCCATTCTTCCATAATATCACTGTTTTAACAAGTATTGGAAAACTTAAATAAATAGTTTATAGTCATTCGAAGTTTATAATACAATCTTATTTAAAAAATGCTATAATTATATAATAAGTGATTAAATGAAAGTCTACGATGCCATTATAATAGGTGGAGGACCTGCTGGCTTAGCAGCTGGTTTGTATGCTGCTAGGAGGAATTTGAAGGCTTTGATTCTTACACAGGCTTTAGGAGGCCAGATGTCATGGGCGCCCTCAGTAGAGAACTATCCTGGCGTGAATCCTATATCTGGAATGAAATTAGCTGAGAAAATGAAAAGGCAAGCAAAGAAATTTGGTTGTAAATTCAAGTTAGAGACTGTGGTTGAATTAGATTTGAAAAACGAGATAAAAAAGGTAAAGACAACTGAAAGGAAATATGTCGCAAAGTCAGTGATAATTGCTACCGGCAGTCATTATAGAAAACTAGAGGCTGAAGGAGAGGATAAGTTCATCGGCAAAGGCGTTTCTTATTGCGCAACTTGTGACGGACCTCTTTTCAAAGGAAAGAAAGTGGCTGTTATAGGTGGTTCTGATGCCGCCGTTAAGTCTGCTTTTTATCTAAGTGAAATCGCTTCTGAGACTTATCTTATTCATCGTAGGGATCAATTAAGAGCTGAAGAAGCTAATCAAGAACTTCTTAAGAAGGCACCTATTAAAATAATTTGGAATTCTGTCGTTGAAAAAATAGAAGGAGATAACTTGGTTAGAAAGATCATAATTAAAAACGTTAACACAAATGAAAAAACAGAACTAGCTTTAGACGGAGTCTTTGTAGAGATAGGAGAGATGCCAACTACTGAGATAGTCAAGGCAGCTGGAGTAGAGATTAATGAAAAGAACTTTATAAAAGTCAACCAAAACTTTGAAACAAACATGCCAGGTGTTTTCGCTGCAGGCGATGTGACAGGCTCATTCGCACAGATAATTGTTGCAGCGGCCGAAGGAGCCGAGGCTGCTACGAATGCTTATCTATTTTTGAAAGGCGGAGTTTACGGAGAGAAGAAACCAGCGGATTATGGCGAGAGAAAATGAAAAGAGCAACTAAAACTAGAATAATCACTATATTCATACTTTTAATGTTTCTAGGGAGCAGTATGACTTATGCAATTATTTCTGCTTTTCCTAATGAAAACACTGTTTCAGGTTGGAGAGCTCAATTAGTCATAGTAATATTCGGAGACTTGTATCCTATACCAACCGATATCGGATATACTAACGAGAGTAAGGCTAAAGTTTATACAACAGCTCCTGACGGAATACTCTACAAGAGTGTTGACGAGGGCGTTACTTTAAAGGACTTCTTTGATGTTTGGGGTAAGAACTTTAACAGCACTTGTATTCTAGACTATTGTAACACCAATACTAGTTCTATAGTGATGTTTGTAAATAGTAAAGAGAGTTCTGATTATGAGTATTATATAATTCAGAATAATGACGTCATTGTAATTGACTATAGATAATTTTTAACTTTCTCAAAGGCTTCCTTACTTTTATCTTTCAACGGACCTCCGCCTTTGAACTCGTTCTCACGTCCACCAGCCGAGCCGCCCATTATCTTAGCAACTTCCTTCACAATCTTTTCTATATCTACTTTACATCTCTCGCCTCTAACTCCGACGACAACTCCGTTACCAATCAATACAGAAAACTTATCAGGCTCTTCCTTCACGCTTTCCCTTCCAATGACTTGAAGTTCTTTTATATCTTCAGTATCAACATAGTTGACGCCAAGCATTTTCTTAAAGCTTTTTTTCACAGCTTTGACCTTTTCCTTTTCTCTTTTGATTTCATCCATCTTCCTCTTCAGCCTTTGCTCGTCTAAAGACTTTTTCTCTTCCAATTCCATTTTTGTCTTTGCAACTAAATCCCTTCCGGCAACATACTCAAATCTAATTATACCGTCTTGAATTCTTCTGCTGTTAAATATGAAAACCTCTTCAATTTCTGAAGTGTTATCAACATGCAAACCCCCACAAGCTTCAGCATCATAATTTTGAATAGAAATTATTCTAAGCATTTTTTCAGGTACTACTCCTCCTTGATAAAGTGTAAATCCGTATTTATTCTCGGCTTCAGTTCTCTGCAGTATTTCCTTCTTAACTTTCAAGCCTTTTTTGATAGTTTCGTTGGCGATTTTTTCAATTTCTTTCATCTGGCCTTCCGTCAACAGTTCATAATGTGTTATGTCCAAATGAGCCTTGTCAACATCCTTTTTAGAACCAGCCTGCCATATATGGAAACCTAAAACTTTTCTAGCAGCACCATTTATCATGTGAGTGGCTGTATGATGCTTGACAATCTGCATTCTTCTTTTAGAATCGACTTTGCAATTTACAACGTCTCCAACTTTGAAATTTGGATTTTTCACTTTGTGAACTATAACGTTTTCTTCATGCTCAACATCATAGACCTTGCAGTCATTAATAAATCCCATGTCAGGTTCTGCGCCTCCACCTCTCGGGTAAAAAGCTGTTTGGTTAAGAACAACATTTTCATTATCAACCTTCAAAACCTTTGCATTGAAATCAAAAAGTTTTTCATTATCGTAATAAAGTTTCTTCGTGTCTGGTGATCCGGAAACATCAAAAAGTTTCTTTTCTACTTTCTGCTTTTCCTGAAGATGCTTCTCAGTGATTTTCAAGTAGAAATCTTCTGGTATTTTTATTTTTAATACATTCTCCTTATCCATTTCCTTCAGCAACTCTGGGTTTATTCCGTGAGAATCGTATAACTCCATAAGCTTTTCTTCATTGATTTCAACCTTGTTCTTGACTAGAATTTCTATGGCATCCTTTACTCTCTCTTTTGTCTCTTTGTACTTTGTCTTCTCACTATCTATTATTTTATTTATGTGATCAAGGTTCTCTACAAGCTCTGGGTTCATTTTCTTAAGATACTTTGCTTGCTCTTCTATGACCCATTCTATATCAAAAGGCGAACCTAACTGTTCTATGAAGTTCAATGCTCTCCTTAGGATGACCCTAAGGTTATATCCGCCTCCCACATTAGAAGGCAGTCCTCCATCTGACAAAGCATATAACAAAGCCTTTGAATGGTCGGCTATGGCATAAATTTTCTCCATAGAATTAACATTTTCAAAAAGTTCCTCTTTTGAAATTTTTAGAGTCTTAGCTATTTTTTCCTTTTCCTTTTCTACATTAGTTTCTGTAAAATCTAAAAATCCAGCAAATTTTGAATAGCTTGAAAATAGCTTTTTATCATAATCGATTCCTGCTTTGTTTATCAATTTATCTATCAATTGTCCGAAAACAGCATCGTAACTCATTGAAGTTCTTTGACCAAGCCAACAAAACCTCTCCAGACCAGCTCCCATGTCTATTATCTTTTCCTTCATTTCTGTATAACTATCGGGGGTTCCCTCAAATTCTGTGAAGACCGCGTTACCCAGTTCAAGTCCTCCAACAAAATACTCCAAAGAATATCCAAAAGCACCATAACCAACCCAGGCATCTTCTATGAAATTTATTTCTTCAGGTTTTACTTCAAAAACCTTCGTTAAGAGTCCATAATCCAAGTCAATACACTTGTCTTTCCAATACCCTTTTTTACCATCATAAACCGAGCTTTGCTGTATCATGTTAAAGCAAGTATAGTGCTTGCCGGTCAAACCAACATTGGATATGTCATTGAACCTTAGGCATGGTTGGGAGAGTATAGTAGGATTGGCAGGGAATTCAAATGTCAATTGAGAATCTACAACTCTATAAAAATCAACTATGCCTGCTATGGTGAAGTATAATGGGTACCATCTGCAGATGGTAGGATATCTTTTCAATGGAGTGTGACCATTCTTTACAAAATATTCTCGAATGGAATCCCAGGTCTTGAAGTAATCCATTTTTTTAGCTAACTGTTTGTCTAAGAAAGCATAACCTTTGCATCTGGCATCATTGCATACTTCTTGATCTATTAAAGACCAAAAATACTTTCCGCAGATTTTACATTTACTCCTTTTGAAACCCTTTTCTTTGAACAGCTCCACAAACCAGTACTTTTTCCAGTCTTTCTGAAGCTTGTTTATCAAAGCATCTTTGGTTGACGACATGCCTTCACCAGATTTACTTTAATATAACATAGTTACGACTACAAAAATTTATCTATTGAGAAATCTAAGAAAAACAACTAAATTAAAAAATAACAAATTACTTTGACTTTGGTTTCTTAAACCAAAGTTCCCAACCGATTATAACTACTGCTGCTACAGCTATTATCACTATGCCTAACTGCAAAACGTTCTTTGGAAATGTGAACATGCTAGTTGGAGCGCTTGATATCACCAAGCTGGTACTTTTAGTTGCTGTTAGACCCTGATCCGAACTTGCTATGAATTCGATTGTTTTTGATTCAGTCTCGTTAGCAGGGACAATCACTATAACCAAATAGTCCTTTGAACCTTTTGCAGGAACATCGTTCGCTACTGGATACACATTCACCCAATCGCTTGGTACTCCCTCAGCCTTTATCTCTACACCAGTTAAGTCCTTATCGCCGTTATTGTTAACAGTTATTATCATGGTGTCGTTTGAACCTGGTGCTATTGTTAAAGTTTCAGGAACGCTTAACGTTACCTCAGCTGGCTTTTCTGGAACAGTTGGAGTAATGTTTATTGGTTGTGTTGGAGTTTCTGCAGGGGCAGTTCCCTTTCCTACTGCTAAAGTTGTTCCAACTACCAACGAACTATAGCTTGCAATTACAACCCATACTCCTTCTTTTTCAGCTGTGAAAACACTCTTATTCCAACTTCCGCCTTCATTTTTAGCAAACGTTGCTTTGGAAGTTACATCAAAACTATTACCAAAGCTATCTTTAGCCAGAACTTTATACTCTACTTTTTCTCCAACATAGACAGCTTTGTCAGCAGGGTTTATTGCTATATCAACTGCTGAACCTGGTTTAACCAAGGTTATTGTTGATGTTTTAGAAATTCCTGCAGTTGAGTCTTTTACAGTAAGACTTTGATTTCCTGAGCTATCATAAGCTACTGAGAAAACTTTTGTTCCAGCGTCTGATGGTTGGAATGTGTAGTCAACAGGCAGAACTGCTTTAGCATCTGTAGAACTAAAGCTTATAGTTCCTGTGTAGTCAGTTTTTACTAAGTTGTCATCTCCATAAGCTCTTACTGTAATTTTAAAAATATTACCAGCAACCGAGGTTGAAGGTACAGAAATTGTAAAGTAGGATAACGGAGCTTGACCAACAGTTGTTGTCACAGTTCCTGAATTAGCTACATTTTTGCTGTCAATTGTAGTCCATTTCCATTGGTAATTTCCAGAAGCGCTTGGAGACGTTATCGTCGCTCCAAAATTCAAAGAATTTCCGTCTGTAATTCCGGTGCAATCCCAAATTATTTTATAAGGATAAAATTGGTTTGTTCTTTTTGTTGTAGATTGAGTGCATACAGATGGTGTTGTTATATCCTCTATAAGATAAAGTGGTTTTAAATCTGAAGTTTCAGGAACTAATAATTCTATTCTGTTTATATTATCTCCACCATTGTTAGTGACGGTTATTGTAACAGACTTAGCTGTGCTCTTTGCCCAAGTGTTTGGATTCATCGTTACACTTGACGTGTGAGTTGCTAAAACTAAAGTCGCTGAAATCGCTATGCAAAGAATTGCTGTAGTCATTATTTTTGTGGTTTTCATAGTATCTATTAATCGATAAAAAGATTTAAAGTTTGTTAGAATCAAGAAGCGTAATTGATGTGCATTACATCCTACGAATTTTTATTGCTTAACCGCAATAAATTTTTTATGCCTAGAACATTTGTAAGCGATTGCGAAGGTCCGATAACAAAAAACGATAATGCCTTTGAGATCGCTGCCAGATATGTTCCTAACGGAGGCAGTCTTTTCAGCATAGTAAGCAAGTATGACGATGTTCTAGCGGATGTTATCAAGAAGCCCGGCTACAACGCTGGGAATACTTTGGAGTTGATGCTGCCCTTCCTGAAGGCTAGTGATGTAACGAATCAGAAGATGAAAGATTTTTCTGGTGAAAAGATACTTATTATCCCAAAGGCGGACGAGTCATTAAGGAACATCAGAAGCAGCTACAATAACAGAGCTTTCATAGTTAGCACAAGCTACGAGCAGTACATCAACGCTTTGTGTAATCTGATAGGGTTCCCGGTTGAAAACACATACTCGACAAAAGTAAACATCGATAAATATGCAATGACCGCTGATGAGAAAATCGAGCTAGATGGATTGGTTAAAGAGATAGCTTCAATGCCCATGATGAACATTCCCAAGTCCAATGTCTTCTCTGATTTTTCTGAGGAAGATAAAAGAAACATACAAAGATTGGATGAAATATTCTGGAAAGAAATTCCTAGTATGAGTATTGGCAGAGTACTAGATGACGTCAAACCAGTCGGTGGTCATGAGAAGGCTAATGCTGTTCATGATATTTCTAAAAAGACAAAAGTTCCCTTGTCTGATATTATATATGTAGGAGATAGCATAACAGACGTGAAGGCGTTTGACTTGGTCAGAGAGTCTGGAGGTTTGGCAGTTTCTTTCAACGGGAACAAATATGCAGTTGATGCAGCTGATGTTGGAATTATGTCAGGAGATACGCTTCCTGTAGAAGAAATTGCGTATCTATTCAAGTCGGGTGGAAAGGCAGAAGTAATAAACTATGCCCCCAGAATCAAAACAGTAACAGTTCTAACAAATGAAAACAGGGAGAGCTTCGCCCAAGAGAGCAGCAAATTTAGAAAAAATGTAAGAACCGAGGAAATAGGAAGATTAGGTTAGCTACAGTTTCTATAAGTCCTAAGAAATTCATTGAATAAGGAAATAACTATAATTAAACGTATGCAGACTCGAGTGGTTGTGGCGAATAATAAAAAGAAATCCACTAACCAAACAGTCCTGCTAAACCTTCAACAGCCTGCTCGGCCTTCTTCTCGATGTCTTCCTCTTTCTTCTCTTCTTTCTTCTCGGCTTTTGCTTCTGCTGGTGCTGCTGTTGGCATTGCTGCCTTGCTGATAGCTTCATCTATGTTTACGTTTTCTAGTGCAGCTACAATTGCTTTTACTTTTATTTCATCAGGTGTTATTCCTGCAGCTTGAAGGACTTTTGTTACATTTCCTTCGTCTACTTTTTGTTTTGCACTGTGCAAAAGCAAAGCGCTATAAATTAACTCCATTTTTTACACCTCATTTTATCTTTTTAATTATTTCATCTACTCTTTTCTTCAATTCTTTTTCACTTCCAGTTTTATAATAACCTTCTATTTTACCTATCAATTTTCCATTCTTAAAAAATAACAAAGACGGTAGTTCTTTTATTTTATATATCTTCAGCAAAGAATCGTCATTGCTTAGATCTATCTTTCTATATTTTACGTCAATATTAACCAATTCTTTTATAGGAATTGAATTAAGTAAGCATTTTATTGAACTATTTTTGAAAAACTCTACAACAGCTGGTTTAGTTGATTCAAGGATTTGAATTTCAAACTTGTCTGGTGAAATAAGAAAAGCAGGACTTACAGACGTTGCTCCATATCTATCAACAAATAAATCTGAAACCTTTCTTGGATCTTCATCAATTTCCTTTTTTATTTTTTTGAATTCTTTTTCATTTCTAGCAACTCTTATTGCGTCAACTGGGCAAGATTCTTCGCATTTACCACAACTAATACATTTAGTTTCATCAACTGCTATTGTTTTCTTTTTTTCATCCCAATAAAACGCTTTAATAGGACAAACTGCTATTCCATTACAATCTTTTGAATTGTCGCAAATTTTAAAATTTATTAATACACTCATGATTATCCCTCTATTTTTGCTTCAGTAGCAAGTTGCTTAGCTTGCATTTGTGCTTTGACAAGCATGAATCCTATAGTCTCCTTTGTTGGAATTTCAGCATTTATGGACAAATTAAATGCGTTATGAATTGCTAATTGAATATCATTAAGTAATTTCTCTTCGTCTACGAAGAGTTGGTCTCTATTATAGACAACACCGTTTTCATCAATAGCAACTACATTTAAACCAATCTCCATTGGTTCCATTTTTAACAAATGTAGTGCGGATGCTAGTTCTAAAGAAACTTTATCTCCAGCCTTTAGAACAACCTTATCTCTCATAACAGCTATTTTTCCAGCCTCAACCTTGGCGGATATACCAACCTTTGTTAAAGTAGAAATTGCTGGACCTGGTGGCAAGTCTGTTGGACCTGCCTTTACTTCTATATCCTTTGCTGTAACATCGCCAGGTTTTGCAACTGCTGGCGTTTTCTTTTTTTGTAAAAATAAGTATAGTTTGAACGGGTTAATGTTGGCCAGTATTACACCAGGGTAATCTGTTACAAATTGTTTAAGGTTTGCTTTACCTGCCTTTTCTAGGGCAAGTAATAACGTGCTTTTTTTAGCAACCTTTATGACGGCTTTTCCTTTGAGTTCTTTCTTTATTTTTTGTAAAGCAGAGGCAGGAGTCTTGTAGAGACTTATGATTCCTACTATAGGATAATTTTTAATTAATTCTGAGAATTCCTCTACGGCTTTAATTTTTTCTGGTCTTGGTTCTTTTCTTCCTTTCATAACATCACTTTTACAGGCTTGCCCATTGTTAGTTTTATTATAAAGTTTTTAATCTGTTCTCTGCCTTTTGGTAGGTTTGTTAGAACAGCTTTGACAGCAAAGTCAATGTTTTCAGCAACCTCTTCATCTTTCATATCTTCTTTACCTACTGCTAGATGTATCGTAGGTGAGTCCTTTAATTGAATTTTTATAACGTTCCTTTTCTGGTCAACTATAGACTTTAGATTTTGAGTGGTTGGAGGGATAGGTGTTGGCATAAGATTTTTAGGGGCTAGGATTGGACCTAAAAACTTTCCTATTATAGGCATCAACGGAGCTTCAGCTAAGAGGTAATCACAACTTCTTGCAAGCTTTTTAGCTTCTTTTTTGTTCTTTCCATAAACCTCTATCTGCTCCTTTCTTATGATTAGAACATTTTCCAAATCCTTTGTTTGCGGCAAAAGGTTGTCAGCAACTATACCTATCTTGTAATCATTAAAGGCATGAGGCATTTTGATTTCTGCTTTAATCTTGTTCTCAGGGTTTTTCAAATCTATGCTTTTTAGATTAATGGCTAGGTCAAAGGTCTGCTTAAAGTTTCTCTTATTCGTATCTCTAGCTTTTTTAATAGCATCTATTACTTTCTGTTCAGTCATACAATCAGTCAACGCACAATGCTTCTACCGAAGTAGTGAAGATAAATTATTTTGATACGTATTTAAATCTTTGCTCTTAAGAAATTGTGATTTCTCTTGCGTTTTGTAATCCAGTTATTATTGTTACCTTTAGCTTATCTCCAGAGGTTATGGTTCCAAAAGAAGCGTCTGGTATTTCAAAGTCAGCTACGCATCCACCCGCTAAATCATTACAAATACAGCCAACAGAGCATGTGATGCTGCTGAATTCTCCTGGAATACCTCTTATATAGAATAGAGTTTTAGAAGCATCAAAATTCTGATTTCCGGTGTTTCTTATTGAGGCGTAAATAATATTGTCGCTAGCAACATAAAGAGCATTATCTACTTTAAACTGTGTGGCCATGGTCTTAGATGAACTTGTTAGTAAAGATCCTGCGGCATCCATTATTTCAGAAAATATTCCAGAGAACCATGTGTAGGCTAAAGCAGCTAGCGATATGGTTATCATTAATATCATAATTATTGCTATAATCTCACTTACACCTTTCATATAACAATAATTATGTTAATTAGGTATTATTTATTCTCGTCGTCTTCTATATACACTATTTCTCCAACAGAATAAGACTCTTGTTTATCTTCCTTTTGTTCTTCAACCTTCTTCTCGTTTAAGCTGTTTGAAAGGATCTTACCGAACGTGTTTAATCTTTCCTCCAAATCTAGAGATCTTTTGGAAATCTTATCTAGAATATAGCTGATATCATTTTTCTGCTTCTCCAATCTAAGCTCTATTCCAGGATTAGGAGAGGTTATATGAGTTAGTGTTTCATTGCAAATTTTTTCTATCCCCTCAAGCTTGGACCCGATAAAATCTTTAGATTCTTTAACTATCTTTCTGTTTTCTAATTCAATGTAAGCTCCTAGCGAAAGAAAGTTAATTATAATCATTATTATAATAGAATCAATGATCTGAAATCCAATTAATTGCAAAGCTGTTAATGCTGTTGTTATTATAAGCGAAACCAAAAACAATATTTTTAGCATACAATTAATGTTTATTAAAAAGATTTAAACGTTATTAAGTGGACGACCCTGAGTTCATCAAACCCTTTCTTTCAAGATACATGACAAGGTAAAAAGATGCCTCGTTAAAGTCTAATGTCTTGTCTGTTGCGAATTTCATTGACTCTCTTATTTGCTCCTCTGAAAGAGCACTAACTACTTCACTGGCTTTACATTGCGCATCATGCCCTGTCAATCCCAAGCTATCAAAATAATTTACTAACGGTAAGAAGGGTAAGAGTCTCAGAACCTCTGTTCTATCAACCTCCATCCCTTTCATGTGCCTTGATCTCAGCCTGAATTGCGGTGGAAGCATATACGGAACTTTAGGAAAGACAATTTTAGGTTCAATTCCCCTGTCTCTTAAATCACTTACCAAGGGAAAATGGCCGACCCCCCTTGAGGTTAATATCACTTCGTTCTCGTAATCATTCTCTATGCCTTCCAATTGTTCGCTAAAGCTCAAATCTCTTTTTATTATATTCTTTCCGGTTGATTCGATTGCCTTGATTATGTCTCCATAAGTTTTATCCAAGTTTCTGTTGTCGCAGTAAGACTTCCATATCTGAGTTTCTTCGCTTGGTTCTGAAGCTTCAAAACTATCTGACGGATGCTCAAGGAAAACAGGCTTTTTGCTGTCATAAACCACAGAGTTTATTATTCTCCCTGTTTCCCAGCGGTTTTCGTGCACAGAGGCATACTCCAGGAGGGACGTTTCCCCGTTGGATAGTTTTTGGAAATCTCTTTCAATAAACCTCACAAAGTCCTTGCTTCCTTGTTCTCTTACAAATACTCCACACTGCGAATACTGATTTTTAAATGGTATTTCAAACTCGTTCGGATCGTTATGAATATAGTAAAAAATCTTAATAGGCATAATTAGAGATTAACGGAGAACAATTTATTCTAGTCTAACAACCCTGAGTTCGTTTGGGTTCTCGGTCTCCTGTAGGACAAACTCTTTAAAGTCATAATCCTTTTCGGATAAGATATGCTCTAGCATTACCAAGTCTGTTGGTATTATCTTGCTTTTAATCTCTTCTGACAAAGGCAAGTTGAACCATTTGAATTTTTCAATATCCGTTCCTTCCGTATTTTCTGAAACTTTTCTATCGGCTTCTGCTTTGCAGGTTCTGAAAATGAAATGATCCTTCGGGTTTCCTTGTTTATCAAGAAGTATTTCGCTGTACAAGCCTCTTACTTCTATAGAATCTTCCTTAGCAGAAAAACCAGTCTCTTCCATAACTTCTTTCTTAACAACATCTTTTGTTAGCATACCAAACGTCTGCCGTCCTCCAAGTATTCCATAGAATCCTTTGTATGGCTCTCTATTTCTTTTGGCTAGAAGAATTTTATTTTTGTCAAAAAGAGCTATTAGGACAACTGGCAAAGGATTTTTCTCTTTATACATATCCAAGGTCATAACATCACTTATAATAGTTAAACTTAAATTTTAATATTCTTAAATTAGTTTATGATTGATGTAAAAAACTTGCTTTCTAGCTATAATTTTAAAGTATTACCGGTTTCTATTGGAAGTTTGGCTTCCCACTCTATGTTAGATATAGCCAGAGGTGCGAAGGACGAGGGATTCAGGTCATTAACATTGTGCAAAAAAGGCAGAGAACAGACTTATGACAAATATTTCAAGACCAGAACAAGAGGAAAAGAAAATATAGGCTGTATAGATGAAAGTATAGTTTTGAATGATTGGAAAGAAATAATAAAAGAAGATATTTTAAAAAAATTAATAAAATTTAATACAATAATTATTCCTCACCGATCATTAGAGGTTTATCTTGGTTATGATATAATAGAAAACTCACTGAAGGTTCTGTTGTTCGGAAACAGACAGCTTCTAAGGGCAGAAGAAAGAACAGGACCATATAAAATAGAGAAGAATCAAGACTATCTTGTCAGGCTTGCAAATATACCAACACCAAAAAAATTTACAACGCCAAACGAAATCGACAGACCCGCAATAGTAAAAGCTACAAAAGCCATAGGAGAGAGACACTTCTCAAGAGAGTTTCCTATTGTTAATTCCTTAGAGGAATACGAAGAAAAATGCAAAGAAGTTGTGAGAAGAGGAAAGACTGAAGAAGAGAGAAAAGCAATAGAAGATAATTTTAGATTCGCACCAATCGAAGAGTATATCAGAGGAGAGAAGATTAACTTAAATTTCTTTTATTCAAAGATTTACGATGAACTGGAGCTATTGGGAACTGACACGAGACTTCAATTTCCAAATGGCGAAGAGCTGGCCCACATACCGCTTAGCTTGCGAGAATCGTTATTAGAGAAAGCTTTAGAAATGGGAAAGAAAATGGTAGAAATAACGAAAAAAATATTTCCTCCAGGTATAATTGGACCGTTTGCATTGCAAACAATAGCAGATGAAAATGAAAATCTACTTGTTTACGATGTCAGTTTCAGAATTCCGGGCTCGCCTGATACTGAAATTACTCCTTATACAAAATATTTGTATGGGCATCCAGTTAGTTTTGGTAGAAGAATTGCAAAGGAAATTAAAGACGCTATTCTACTTTCAAGAATAGAAGAAGTGGTGTCATGATATCTAAATCTCAGATTGATGAAGTTTTATCTGGGTTTGATAAAAACAAAATTAAAATTGCTACAATCTGTTCCCATTCAGCATTGCAGATTTTCCATGGTGCTAAAAAAGAGGGATTCAAAACAATTGGAATATGCACTGAAAGCAGAAAAGAGACATATGATTCTTTTCCATTGGCAAAGCCTGATGAATATTTTATTGTAAAAAACTTCAAGGATGTTCTAGAAAAAAAGCTACAGGATCGGTTAATCGAGAATAATGTGATAATCATACCTCACGGTTCTTTTGTCGAGTATGTTGGTCCAGAGAATTTAGAGGAAAGATTTCTTGTTCCTATGTTTGGCAATAGAAAGACGCTGAAATGGGAGGGAGAAAGAAAGATGCAAAGAGAGTGGCTAGAGAAAGCAGATTTACGACTCCCTAAACAATATAAAACAGTTTCAGAAGCTGGAGGCAAAGTTTTTGTAAAACTTTCAGGTGCAAAAGGCGGTAGAGGATTCTTTACTACAGATTCAGAAGAGGATTTGAAGAAAAAACTAAAAGAAAAAGTTAAGAAAGGTATAATTTCTGAGGCAGACTCTTCAAATATAACGATTCAGGAATTTGTTCTAGGTGTTAGATACTACGTTCATTATTTTTACTCTCCACTTGAAAACAGAACAGAAATGTTAAGTATGGATAAAAGAATTGAACCTATAGATGAGAGCTACAGAGGTCTGCCAAACATTCCAGATGAATTCTTAGATTATACTGTTACAGGAAACCAACCGATTATAATAAGAGAGAGCCTCCTGCCAGAGGTAATTAAAATGGGAATCAATACAGTGAATGCTTCTCTAAAACTTTTCTATCCAGGAATGATAGGGCCATTCTGCTTGGAAACAATATATCATCCTGAAAATGGATTTACTGTTTTTGAAGTGTCTGCCAGAATAGTAGCAGGTACAAACCTCTATCCAGACGGGTCTCCCTACTCAACTTATTTATTTGAGGAGCCAATGTCAACTGGCAGGAGAATTGCTAGAGAAATTAAAATAGGAATAAAAAGGAATGAAATAGAAAAAATAATTTTCTAAAAAATAAACTTCTTCCCAGTTATCTTCTCGTATGCTTCTATGTATTTTTTGGTAGTTTCCCTTACAACATCTTCTGGTACTTCTGGTGCAGGCGGATTTTTATCCCATCCAATGCTTGTCATAAAGTCACGTACAAACTGCTTGTCAAAACTCTTTTGAGGACCACCGCGTTTATAATTATCAACCGGCCAGAATCTGGATGAATCTGGTGTCAGCAATTCATCAATTAAAATAACTTCTCCATTCAAGATTCCAAACTCAAATTTTGTATCAGCTATTATGATTCCTTTCTTTCTAGCTTCTTTTTCAGCAAAGTTATAAATTTCTAAACTGGCATTTTTCAAAGTTTCTGTCAAATCGTCTCCAAACTGCTTTCTCATTTGTTCTTCTGTTATTGCTTCATCATGTCCTGTCATTGCTTTTGTTGTAGGTGTAAATAATGGCTCTGGGAGTTTGTCGCTTTCAACAAGTCCTTCTGGCAAAGTTATTCCGCATATTGCTTCACCATTTTTATATGCATTCCAGGCAGAACCAGTTATATAGCCTCTAACCACGCATTCAACTAGCAATGGTTCAGTTTTCTTTACAAGAATGGATCTTCCTTTAAGTTCTGAGAACTTTTTTATATGCGACGGCATTGCATTAAAATCATCAACTATTATGTGATTGTTTATGATATCCTTTGTTTTATTGAACCAAAAATTAGATAGCTGAGTTAGTATGATGCCTTTGTACGGAACAGATGTAGGAAGCACAACATCGAAAACAGAAATCCTGTCAGTGGCTATCATTAACAACTTATCATCTAGATCGTATACGTCACGAACCTTTCCTCTATTTTGTAATTTAAACGGTAGATTAGTTTTTTCAACTGTTTGCATATTATCTCACCTTTATAATTTGATTTTTGTTCGGGCCTACAGAAACTATCTCTATTGGAACTTTTGTTTCTTTTTCTATGAGTCTCAAGTAATCTTGAGCTTTCTTTGGCATATCTTTGAATGCTTTTATTTTGTTCCAATCTAGAGTTTCCCATCCATCAACTTCTGTATAAACAGGTATTACTTTTCCTAATAACTCAGCATCTCTCGGAAATATATCTGTTTCTTTGTCATCAACCTTGTATTTCATACATACTTTTAAGGGCGTTATCCCGTCCAAAACATCTAGTTTGGTTATTATCCAAGAATTTAATGAGTTTATTCTTGCAGAGTATTTCATTAAAACAATATCTTGCCATCCACATCTCCTGGGTCTGCCAGTTGTTGCCCCAAATTCCTTTCCAATCTCTTGGATTCTTTTTCCTATTTCATCTTTCATTTCAGTTGGAAAAGGACCTTCACCAACTCTTGTGATATAAGCTTTGGCAACTCCTAAAATTTTATTTATTCTTGTTGGACCAACTCCCGTGCCAGTCAAGCATCCACCAATAGAAGCATTTGAGGATGTTACAAATGGATAAGTCCCATGATCTACATCTAACAAGGTTCCCTGAGCTCCTTCAAATAAGACAGTTTTTCCATTGTCTAATGCGTTATTTATTTCTAAGGAAACATTTCCTATATACTTCGCCAATCTTTTAGAAATAGGTTTATACTTTTTCATTATTTGTCTTTTCCATTCTTCAACCGAACCTTCATTAAATGCTCCTATGATTTCCATTCTTTTCTTAAATATCGGTAAAACATAATCAAGTTTTTTTATGAATCTTTCCTCATTTACAAAATCAATAAATCTTATTGCTGTCAACCTCTCTGCCTTTGTCATGTAAGCAGGTCCTATTCCCCTTTTTGTTGTTCCTATTTTTTTGCTCTCATCCCCACATCCATCCATAATTCTATGCCACGGCATTATCATATGAGCGCATTCATCAATAACAAGATTTTTTATTTCATATCCATTTTTTAAAATCATGTCTATTTCTTCACACAGAACTTCCGGATCAATGACAGTGCCGTTCCCAATCAATAGTTTTTTGTCAGGATATAATGCTCCTGATGGCATGTTATGAAATACAAACTTGTTTCCTTTGTTATCAAAAATTGTATGACCTGCATTCGGTCCTCCTGCATATCTTACTATCAAATCCGCGTTTTCAGCATAAAGGTCTGTTATTTTACCTTTTCCTTCGTCACCCCAATTTGCTCCAACAATAACAATTCCTGTCAAATGAAACTCCTCCATTTATTTATTACTTTTTCTGTTTTTTCTACAGACAGGCCAATATAATTGTTATAGTCGAACAATTCATCTAGTTCCTTTTCAGTAATATATCTTTTTACTATAACTTTTGTAAGCAAAATTTCTTTCAAGTTCTTGTCAGTTTCAAATGCTTTCATAGAAGATTCCCTAAGCAACTCGTGAGCGTCTTGTCTTCCCATTCCTTTCTCAACAAGTTTTGTTATTATCGCCTCAGACATTATCGTGCCCTTGGATAAGTCTAGATTCTTTTTAATGTTTTTAGGATAAACGACAAGTTCTTTTAGAATCTTGTTCATTCTTGTTAGAACTTCATCTGCTAGTATAAAAACTGTGGGGATTATTGATCTCTCAGCTGCAGAGTTTGTAAGGTCTCTTTCATGCTCAAGAGCGATGTTTTCTAATGACGGATAAATACAAGATCTAATTACTCTTACGTTTGAGCAGATATTTTCTGTGTTGATAGGATTTCTTTTTTGAGCCATTGTTGAAGAGCCGACTTGCTTTTCTCCGAAGGGTTCGCTCAGCTCTCCTATCTCAGTCCTTTGAAGATTTCTAATTTCCTTTGCAATCTGTTCAACGCTGCATGCCAATATAGCTATATCGCATATTATTCTTGCAAAGCTCTCCCTTTCAACAACTTGCGTTGTTATGTCTGCCGGTTTTATCCCAAGTTTTTCCATAATTTTAATTTCAAGTTCATCTCCCAGTCCACATATAGTCTGAGCAGCATAACTCCCAACAGCACCAGAAAATTTGCCAAGAATATTATTTTTCATGTCGTCTTCTATTCTTATCAAGTCCTCTCCTAGTTTATTTGAGTAATTGGCAAACTTGAAACCTAGAGTTATTGGTATAGCATGTTGCCCATGCGTTCTTCCAATCATTATCAAGTCTTTATATTTTCCAGAAATATTCAGACAAGTATTTAACAAATCTTTTCCTTCTTTCAAAAGAATTTCCAAACCATCTTTCAACAGCAAAGCATTAGCTGTATCAACTATATCATAGCTTGTTGCTGTCAAGTGAACATACTTTCCAGATTCTCCACAGACTTCTGTCAATGCTTTGACCAAGGCCATTACATCATGCTTTGTCTCTTTCTCAATTTCCTTTACTCTTTCTATTTTTACATCCTTTGTGTTTGCTTTCCTTGTTATTTCTTCAGCACACCTATCTGGAATTTTACCAAGCTCTGCCAAGGTTTGTGCTAGTGCAGCTTCTACACGAAGCATATTTTCTAGCTTTCTCTCTTCGTCAAAAACATTTCTCATTTCTTGAGAGCCATATCTATAATCTATAGGATGTATTGCCATGCTTACCAATTTTTAGCTTCTATATCTGCTTTCCTGACGCTTTCTTTCATCTTTTCTCTATAATTTTTCAACTTTGCTTTCAGTTCCTCGTTCTGAAGGGCCAATATCTCTATTGCTAAAAGTACAGCATTTTCTCCTCTGTCAATTCCAACGCAGCCAACTGGTATGCCTGGTGGCATTTGAACAATTGATAGTAAGGCATCTAATCCATCAAGTTTTGACTCAACAGGTATTCCTATAACCGGTTTAATCGTCTTGGCTGCTATCATTCCTGGCAATGCTGCAGACAAACCAGCAATTGCTATGAAAACGTCTGAATCAGAGTTCTTTACTATCTCATCTATTTTTTCAGGAGTTCTATGTGCAGAAGCTATATGAACATCATATTTTACTCCAAACTCATCAAGAATTGTTTTGCATTTATCGAATATCAACTTGTCAGAAGCAGATCCTAGAATTATTGTAATCGAGTTCATGCTATCCACTAATAATTGAGAGATTAATTATTTATAGTTTGTTTGTTTTTAATGATTTCAACCTAAAAATTATGATCACTTTACTCCATCTAATTTCATTAATATGCCACGGATTGCATAATGACTTCCTGTATTACAACTTAATATTTCAGGACCCGATGGAGTTCTTTTACACCATACAAGAACATAATAATCTGAAGAATCTTTTGGTTGATATAGAACACCCATTCCATCGTTCATAGACTGAACTACTTGAGGTCCGCGGTTATACAAGTCGATACCGAATTTTTGAGAAGCCTTTTCTGAGATAGTCTGCAATAATTTTGCCATACCTTCTTCTGTCATAAAACTCTAGGAATATAATTAATTTTAAAAGATTTATACTTTTAGAAATTTTCTTTTATGAAATCAACAGCATTTCTAAAAATCTTAACACCCATTCCCTCTTCAGAAAGTTTCTCTCTTGTCCATCTAGGATTATTCGTCTTATACAAATAAGCTTCTGGATGGGGCATCAAACCAAATATCCTTCCAGTCTCGTCGCATATCCCTGCTATATTTTCTAAAGAACCATTAGGATTCCAAGGATAGTCGCTAAGATCCCCCTTTTCATCAACATACCAAAGTGCGACTTGGTTGTTTTTATTCAGTTTCTGCAAAAATATTTCTTTTGCTACGAACTTTCCCTCTCCATGCCTGACAGGTAAATATAACATGTCTATATTTTTTGTGAAAATGCATCTTGATTTTGGATTTATCTTTAGATAAACCCATCTATCTTCAAATCTTCCAGAATCATTGAATGTTAAAGTTGTAACCTGTTTCTTATAATTTCTTTCAAATGCTGGCAGAATTCCTAGCTTTACCATTGACTGGAAACCGTTGCATATACCTATTATAACCTTACCGTCGTCTATGAATTTCTGTAAGTCACCAAAGATACTGAACTTCATCTTGTTTGCAAGAACCTTTCCAGAGCTTATATCATCACCAAATGAGAATCCTCCAGGGAAAGCTAATATTTGATAATCCTCGAGATTTTCTATCTTGTCTATTATATCATTTATGTGGACTCTTTTGGCGTCAGCACCGACAAGATTAAAAGCATGCTGAGTTTCATAGTCACAGTTAATTCCATAGCCGGTTAATACAAGTGCTTTCGGTTTCATACTACCATCTTAAAGTTTTTTGCCAAGCCTCTTTTAGATCATTTATATTAGATTTTATACAGATTTTTCCGTCCAATCCATAAACAATAAAATCATCTTTAGTCACAGTTCCAATCTTTGCAAAGACACTCCCCTTTATCATTTCTTCAAATCTTTTTTCATTTTCCAGACTTATAGTCACGACAAATCTGCCTTGCGATTCTGAGAATAATAAGAAATCATTTCTATCCACGTCTGCCGTTGGAACTTTCCTTAGGTCTATAAACATGCCTAATCCACCAGCAAAGGCAGTCTCAGTAAGAGCAACCCCCAGTCCACCGTCAGAGTAGTCATGACATGATGAAACTAAACCAGCATCAATTGCCTTGCTCAAGGCACTATATAGTTTTAAAGAAGATTCTAAATCAACTGACGGAGCAACGTTACCTATTTTATTATGAATTGCATAATATTCAGAACCGCCAAGTTCATTCTTTGTTAATCCTAAAACATAGACCAAGTCGCCCTCTTGTTTTGCATCCATTGTTACAGCCTTTCTTACATCTTTTATTTTTCCTATCATGGAAATCAGAAGAGTCGGTGGAATAGATATCTTAACTCCTCCAATCATATAGTCATTCTTCATGCTGTCCTTTCCTGATATCAAAGGAATCTTGTAATGAGTTGTGCAGTCGTACAAAGCCTGGCATGACCTTACTAGCTGAGCTAACTTAAATTCGCCATCAGGAGTTTTTTCAGATTTAACAGAATCGCACCAGCAAAAGTTATCTAATGCAGCTACGTGTTCTAATGAGCCGCCGACTGAAATATAATTTCTTAAAGCCTCGTCTATAGCACATGCGGCCATGTTATATGCATCCACATCGCTATATCTTGGGCATATTCCATGAGACACAACCACGCCTTCCATTGAATTAAGAATTGGCTTTATTATTGCTGCGTCACTTGGTCCATCATTTTTCAAGCCTGTCAATGGTTTTACAACAGAACCTCCTTGAACTTCATGATCATACTGTCTTATCACGTATTCTTTTGAGCAAACATTCAATCTTCCTAAAATCTTTTTCAAAGCTTCTGTCAAGTCTTTTGGACATTCTACGTTTAATTCATCATGCTTAGGCTTATTCCAAACAGCCTTTAAATTCATTTGGGGAACTCCTTCATGCAAAAACTTCATATCAAGATAAGCAACTGTTTTATTTTTGTAAAGAGCATGAAACTTTCCACTGTTTGTGAACTTGCTCACAACAGTTGCTTCCACTCCTCTTCTTTCTGCAAGATTTAAAAATTCATCAAGCTTTTCAGGGTCAACGACTACAGACATTCTTTCTTGAGCTTCAGATAAAAGTATTTCCCATGGATCAAGTCCTGCATATTTCAAAGGACACCTATCCAAATAAATTTCACAACCATCACTTATCTGTGCCAATTCGCCTATGGAAGATGACAGCCCGCCAGCTCCGTTATCTGTAAGGGTTCTGTATAAATCCAGATCCCTTGCTTCTAACAAAAAATCTGACATCTTTTTTTGTGTTATAGGATCGCCAATCTGGACTGCTGTTGCAGGAGAACCTTCATGAAGTTCTTCTGAAGAAAAAGTGGCGCCGTGTATGCCATCCTTCCCTATTCTACCACCACACATTACAGCCAAGTCATTCGGTTTTATTATTTTAAGATGAGTTTCTTTTCCATTTATTTTAGAAGGCATTATTCCTCCAGTTCCACAATAAACTAAAGGCTTGCCTAAAAATCTATCGTCAAATATTATACTTCCATTTATAGTCGGTATTCCACTTTTGTTTCCGCCGTGTTCGACTCCCTTTCTCACGCCTTCAAAAATTCTTTTTGGATGCATAAGTCTAGGTGGCAAAGGTCTATCATAAAATGGAGAAGCAAAACAAAATACGTCAGTATTGAATATAAGTTTAGAACCCATCCCAGTTCCCATAGGGTCTCTATTGACTCCAACAATTCCTGTCAAAGCTCCTCCATACGGATCCAAGGCAGAAGGACTATTATGAGTCTCAACCTTCATTACCAAGTTCCATTCATCATTAAATTTTATTACACCAGCATTATCTTTGAAAATAGAAACTAACCAATCCTTTCCAATCTCTTCAGTAGATTTTCTTATGAATGTTTTGAACAGTGAATTTATTTTTTGCTTTCCAATTCCATCTGTATAATCTATGAGAGCATTAAATATTTTATGCTTGCAATGTTCTGACCAAGTCTGTGCCAGTGTTTCTAGTTCGATGTCAGTTGGTTTATCCGTCAGTCCAAGTTTCTTTCTTTCTTCAATTATTTTTTTATCCTTATAATGATCTCTAATTGCTTTCATTTCATCTAAACTTAGTGCCAGAATGCCTTCTTTGCTTATTCTAATTAATTCTTCATCACTAACATCCAAGTTGATTTCGGAAACTTGAGGTTCATGAACTAATTTAACACTCGGTATAAATGCTCTGATTCCCTTCTTCTTCCATTCATCACGGTTTAGTGTTTCCCAACTTTCAATGAGTTGGTTTGCAAGCAAGTCAGAAGATATTTTTTCTGCTTCATCTTTGTTTATACTACCTTTTATAATATATTGCTTTGAGGTGTAGACACCATTTATTTTTCTTTTTAAAATATCTTCGATCCCTTCTTTTGCTGTTTTTCCTACATTGTCTGTAACCCCAGGTTTAAAACCTACTTCTATTAACCAATCAAAATCTTTAGCAAGTGAAGAGTCAACAGAAAAATCTTGTATAACTGGATCTGCAAGCAATTCTTCTCCCAGCATTTTTAATTCTTCATTTGAAAGATTGCTGTCTATAGTATAAACATCCACAGTCTTAACAGAATCAACTTTTATTTTCAAATCTTCTATTATTCCCTTTTTGATAATGTTTCCTAAAGCATTGACTACATTTGTTTTAAACCCAACTTCAATTCTATTTAGCATTTTAATCTTCTAATATAATCTTTTTACCATCAAAATTTACTATCAAACCTTTATTTGTAATTCTTCCTATGACTTCGCTGTCTTTGAAAAGTTGTAATGCATTTTCGACATCTTCCCTTCTAATTATGACAGCAAACCCCCACCCCATGTTAAATGTTTTGAACATTTCTTCTGTTGGAACTCCACACTGTCTAATCAAATTGAATATTGGCTGCGGCTTGAAATTATCAAATTCAAATCCAAAATTTGTAAGTTTTCTGAATTTAAGATAGGCATCTCCTGTTATATGGACTGCACCAAGTATGTCAACTTCCTTAAAAACTTTTAAGAAAGGTTTAACATAAATTCTTGTTGGTTCAAGAGCTTCGTATATCAGTTCCTTGTCAAAATTGTCGAGTCTTTCAAATGCATCATACTTCCCGCCCCACTTTTTGAATAAAACTTTTCTTAAAAGAGATATGCCGTTGCTATGAGCTCCTGAGGAAGGCAAGCCTATTATTACATCATTGGGTCTGATTCCTTCCCCAGTTATTATTTTATTTTTTTCAATTTCTCCTACGCAATCACAGTTTATATGATAAAGAGCATTCATTATTTCAGGAATATCAGCAATTTCTCCACCAACTAAAGGGCAATCAGCTTCGTGCGCACCTGCATTTAGGCCTTTTTGAATTTCTTGAATAATTTCTGGTTCAGACTTTTTAATGTCTATAGAATCCGTTAATGCTATGGGTTGTGCTCCACATCTTATACAATCGTTAACAACCATTGCAATTCCATCAATTCCTATCGTGTCGTGTTTTTCAGCTAACTGCGCCAGCAGAACTTTTGTTCCAACGCCATCAGATGTTTTAACATGGAAAATGTCATTGTTAATCGGATATAGCGTGTTGAAAGGAGTTTCGATTATATTTCCGTGCTTGCTTAAAGAAAAGGTTGATTTCAAGTCTACAAGATGCTTTTTTGCTTTATTTCTCAATTCTCTATCAACTCCAGCTTCAGCATAAGTTTTCATTGCATCACTTTAGAGATGTTTTTAGAATTAAAAAAGGCACCATACCCATATTGAGTTTTATAAAAATAAATACTTTAAGAAATTGTTACTTTATTTTTTCGTCCCATTTACCTTCGTTTATTTCCTTTATGATTTCTTTTGGTTTCTTATCTTCAATATAACAACCAGAACTTACACAACTTGCTGCCACTTGTTTGACAGCCTTCTTCAAATCTTCTGTCTTTAAATCATCAAACTTCATTTTAGCTATCTTGACTACCTGATCAAACTTTAAACTTTCCTTAAACTCTTCTGTTACACCATCCTTCTCGTAAACTTTGAAAGGGGCTTTTGCTAAAATCTTAACCTTCAACTCCTTTTTAATCAATGCGGCAACAGATGGACTTCCTACTGATATTTCGAATTCTTTTGTTGCAGGGTCTATTTTTATGGTTACCGGTACTTGCATTCCAGCAAAGTCTTTTGTCTTCTCGTTTATTGCAGCTACAACCTTTCCAATATCTACTTTAGTTGGTGCAATCTGTTGAGCTATTGTAGGTGTAGGGGTTGCTTTACCACCTTCAATCAAAGCCTTTACAATTATCATAAAATCACTTCTTTTCCTTTTCTGCAGCTTCTATAATTCTAGTAGACTCCATAGGAATTGTTATTGGTATAGGTATTGCTGCATCTAGAAGCTCTATAGTTAATTCTTCTTTTGCTTCATCAACTCTTGTTACTTTTCCTCTCTCATTCTTAAACGGTCCACCAGTGACTTCAATAATGTCTCCTCTGTTCATCTTGATTTCAATCTTCTTGACTTCTAAGAATTTTTTAATGTCACCCATAGTAACTTCTTTTCTTATAATTCCCTTAACATGAGGAACTCCTTTTATCAGCTTGTTAATATCTTCAATTTCCCCTTCTAAAAATAAATATCCTTTTAATTCACCTGGATGAAAAATAGCCTTGACGTTCAGACCAGAGTTCTTTACTTTGCTCGTCAAAGTTTCAATGACAGCATTCTCTCTACCAACTGTTGTCCTTATTGTAGTTATCATTTTGTCACCAGAAAATAAAGCAGGAATATTATGAATCCTATCATGCCAATCAGCAGTATGCCGCTACCTGTTATCTTTGCAGACGAGATAAAGTCTTCTTTGGTAGGCTTTCTAGCTACATCTACCACTCTCTTGTAGTTTGCAAGCATATTCTTTATTCTACTAAATATTCCTGGGCCTTTTGGTTTCTCTGCTTTTTGCTCTTGTTTGGGTTCAACTTTCTGTTGTCCCTGTAAGTTTGAATCTTCCATTTTAACACCTAAGAAAATAAACAGTATTATAGAGTATACTATTTAAATGTTTTTCCCTAGCTTATTTTTCACTATTAAACGAATTCAATCCCAAGTATCTTCTCAATTTCTTTTTGCTTTTCAGTAGAGAAAGTTTCTCCGGTATATGCTAATGGTGCCTTAACTCCTGTTATTATAAGCAATGCACGTACAATGTCTCCAAGTTCTTTTGTTATCTGTGCACCCCATATGATTTTTGCTTCAGGATGGATTTTTGTAGAGACTGCTTCAACAATTTCTTGGCACTCTTTTATAGTAACGTCAGTTCCTCCACAAACGTTTACCAAAGCTCCAGTTGCACCTTCTATGTCAACATCTAACAACGGGTTGTTTAATGCTTTTTCAACTGCTTCTACCGCTCTATTCTCTGTGTCAGACTCTCCTAGTCCGATCATTGCGATACCGCCGCCGGTCATGATTGCTTTTATATCTGCAAAATCTAGGTTAACTAATCCAGGTTTTGTGACAAGTTCTGTTATTCCTTTTACTGCGTTTACAAGTATCTCATCACATATCTTAAAAGCCGAGACAATCGAAACGTCAGGAACTACTTCTAAAAGCTTATCGTTTGGTATTACTATCAAAGTGTCAATAATTTTTTGCAATTCTTCTAAACCCTTTCTTGCATTATCCATTCTTTGTCTGCCTTCCATGGTGAATGGCAACGTAACTATACCAACAGTTAATAGTCCCATCTTCTTTGCTATGTCTGCTATTACAGGTGATGCTCCGGTTCCTGTTCCACCACCTAAACCGCAAGTTATGAAAACCATATCTCCGCCTTTCAACGCATCTTTAATATCTTCCCTACTCTCTCTTGCAGATTCCATACCTACGTTTGGGTCAGCTCCAGCACCTAGACCGCGTGTTAAATCTCTTCCAAGCAAAACTTTTCTATCTGCATCTGTATAAAGCAAATCTTGTGCATCTGTATTGACTGCTATAATCTGCGCACCTACTACACCTACTTGCATCATTCTAGAAACAGTGTTATTTCCTGCGCCGCCTACTCCCATTACTTTAATTTCTGCTTTTCTAGTTTCTAATATTTTCCTCAAATCTTCATCAGTATCAGAAATTTTCCCTGTACCTTCAATAGATCTCACTGCCATAACATAAACCTCCTGAATAATTTTTAGGAAACACATTATTATAATTAATTGAAATGTTATAAACGAAAATATAATCACTATGACTTGGTTTCTTCCTTAGGTTTTTCAAAAATTTCTACAAATTTCACTTTTTCAAAACCTAAAAACTTCATTACATCATCAGCAATCTTCTTTTTGTAAAGAGAATTTATTAAAGGAGGAAGCTCAATCTCGATATCCTTTTCAAATGTTGCGGTATTAACCTTTTCATCCATGTTAGTATACATTTTTACTAATGCTTTTACCTTACTTTCAATATCTTCCAGCTTTTGCTTGATTTCCAAATCATAAATCAAAGTCTTTCCAGACAAAGGATGATTAAAATCAACCTTTACCCTTCCACCAGAGACAGACATAACCCTTCCTCTCATATTATCTGCTTCAACAGCCATCCCAGGAATAGGGTCAGTGTTATGCTTTTTAAATTCAGCCAAAGGAACTAACCTGATTAATCTTTCATCTCTATTTCCAAAACCATCTTCCGGCAAGATTTCTATTGTTTTTTTATCGCCTACTTGCATTACAATCAAGGCCTTGTCTATTCCCTTCAAAGTATAATTTATTCCAACTATTATCGGTAGGTTTTCGCCTTTATCAAATTCTAAGCTGTTTTCCTTTATTTTGCCCGAATAATTTACTATGACAAAATCGTTGGTTTGCATGCCAATTAATTAGAACAAGATATTTAAATAGATATATCACATACCTTTGAAAGTTTGCTGCCATCACAACGAATTCCATCAAGACCTGTCATCTGTAGCACTAAAAAGTTAAGAATTTAGATTATATCTTCGTTTATAAACCAAAAGACATTTAAATCAGCGATGTAATAAAATATCTATGGAAATAAATGAATTTTGTTCTTTTCTAAAGGATAGTAAGCAGTTTGACGACTTGGAAATAAGGATAGTAAGGGCGATGCTCATGCTTACCAATAGGGACATTATAAAAATTGATGCAAATCTCATAGCAAAGGAAGCCGGTATCTCTGTTACAAACGCTTACAAATATCTTTATTCTCTTCAAAAGAAAGGCTTGGTAGAGAGTGGACAAAACAAGAACAAAGTCTTCTGGTTAACTAGATCTGTTAATCCCTTCCCCAGAATGATGAGTTATGTTAGCAAGGATTACTTGAGACTAAGAGACTTGTTCGGAAAATTGGAGACCACTTACAATGATTTTCTAGAACTTAGAGGAAAGGCAATTTGGCAAGGAGAAAAGGCTTACGAACAATATGAAGGAGATTTTATTAACAAGGCTTCTCTGCTCTTTGACTTGGCAAATGAGGAGATACTCGTGACTACTGATAAATTCTATGATGATATTGTTTTGCTCGAGTCAATTAAAAGGGCTATACAACGCGGAGTCAAGATAAGAATAATCGCAACCGAGTTGCATCCAACTATGCTTGCAAACTTAAGAAAGATTGGAATTGAGATGAAATTAGGAAGGGCTTCGCCTTATATGATAGTCGTTGACCAGAAACATGGTATGACTGTTGATGAGACTGAAAAAGGAATCTGGTTCTTGAATTGTAAGACTGAGTATAAAAACAAATTCGAAGAATTCTGGGATCAATCACATTTCATGTAATATTTATATTCAGAATTATAAATTTTCTTTATGAAAATCAGAAAGGTTTCCATTATAATTTTCTTTGATGAGAAAAAAAGAATTCTTTTACAAGACAGAAGAGGAATTAGCAAACTAGACGAAGAATATGGATTTTTTGGAGGAGAAATTAAAGAAGGAGAAACTCCAAAACAAGCAGTTGTCAGAGAAACAAGAGAAGAACTTAATTTTGATTTAAAGGAATACAAGTATGTTGGAGAATATAGTTATGAAATTGAAGATTCTTTGAAGAAAAGATTTCATTTTGATTTTGATGCTGTTTTATGCAAAGTATTTATTGCACCATTAAAGGATAATCTTTCAAAATTTAAACTTAAAGAAGGAAAAAAGATGCAAATATTTTCATTAGAAGAAGCAGAGAAATTAAAAATGGTATCTGAAGGTGATATAGAAATAGTTAGAAAACTAAAGAAAATATTGTGATTTAATGAAAGAAGAGAAAGTAGAGTTTGAAAATCAAGGAGAAAAAATAATAGGGTTTTTAACATTACCTGATTCAAAAACAAATAATTTGATTCTCTTGGTTCATGGATTTACAGGTAATATGAACGGACCTGAAGACTTGTACAAAAGGCTCGCTTACATACTTACTGAAAACGGTTTTGCAGTTTATAGATTTAACTTTCGTTTCACCTCAGACAGTTTTGAAGATTACCATAAAATGACAATAACTGGTGAAGTTGATGATTTGAGACTTTTGATAAAAGAATTTTCAAAAAAGTATGAAAAAATTGGAGTGGTTGGAGAAAGTTTAGGCGGATCAATTTCAATTCTAGGTTACTCTCCTAAGGTAAATTGCTTGGTTTTATTTTATCCAGCAATATTTTACAAAGAAAACATTGCAAACAGGTGGTCGTCTGATGAAGAAATTAGGGAATTAAATGAAAAAGGAGTCTTACCTTGGGTAAGAAGTTCTGGACAAAAACTGTATGTTGGTAAGAAGTTCATAGAAGAGGCAAATAAAATTGAAGTTTTTTCAAAAATCCAAAAAATAAAGTGTCCCGTATTGTTTATTCATGGTAATGTCGATACGACTGTTAATCTTACTGAATCTGAAAGAGCATTCAAAATTGCTAATGAACCAAAAAGAATTGAAATTATTGAAGGAGCTCATCATGGTTTTAAAGATAAGAATTATCAAACATCAGAAGAACGTCAAGACAAAGCAATTGATTTTACATTAGAATGGTTTAAAAAATGGTTGAAATGATTATTCCCAAATACATCTCTTAGCTTTTCTTGCTTTGTTCTCTGTTTCTGAGAATAACTCAGAATATTTAACATTAGGTTTAACCTCCTCGACCATAGCAAGACCAAGTCTAACCATCTCATCGTTTACAAACAAATTATCAACATAAACATACCTTAACAATCTTCCATACTCATCTTTTTCCGTTACGTCCTTCTCAAGCCTAATCTCTTTTCCAATTATCATCTCTTCCAGTTTTTCCTTGGCCTCTAAAGAGCAAGGCTCGCCAATTTCTGGAGAATTTATTCCTATCATTCTGATAGATTGGACTCCTATCTTGAAGGTATCACCATCAATTACTTCAGAAACTCGTTTATAACTTTCAATATAATTCCATATAAGACATATTGTTAAAGTAATTCCAACTGCAATCAGAAAGTTTTTCATAAGAATTTTATTCTACGTCTGTTTATAATTTTAATTTACTACCTTAGGAAGTAACTCATATATTTTTTAAGAGTGATGGGCGAGACAATATCTATATTAACAAGGAATTTTCCTCTTTTTACTTCAGGTGTTTCTTTCAAAACTTTCAATAATCCAGAGTCTTCTTCTTTGTTAGGCGCTATGCTTTTAGCAACTCCAGTTGTGACTGTGGCGGCATCATATTCCATATTGTAAAGAGGTATTTCCTTGTACCATTCTACAGCTTTTATTTTATCTCCTCCTCTTTTTGCTATATCTTCTATAGCAGATCTTATTTCTGTAAGTTCTAAATCTGGTAAGAGTTGGAAATATGTACGTTTTACAAATGTTTTCTTCTCTTCTTCAAACCCAGACATTTCGTCTACTCTATTTCTGGAGTATTGCGTTTTCATAATCAATAGAAGAATAGAAATTAATTTAAACCTTTTATTCGACCAATATCCCGGGCTTCTCTGGCTCGGCTACCATTGCCTTTGGATGACTAGACTTTTCAGCTGGTATTATCTCTATCTTAGTCTTTAATTCTTTCTCAAGAAAATCTTTTGATAACTCTAAATGCTTTAGTTCATGACCTTTTAGGAATTTTTCCTCAAGAGGCTTTTTCTTCTGCAACCTAGCATAATAGTTAGCAACTTCCTTTTCTTTACCTTTGTAATTTTTGATTAATTCCTTTAATTCTACTCCTTGTATTATAGAATCATAGACTTCATGCTTCCAAGCAGGCGATACAAATATTGTTATCTTTCTTGGATTTTCTATTCTTGAAAGTTTTTTGATTTCTTCAATATCTTTTATAACGTTTAATATATACTCCTCTCCTGCCTCTTCCTTAAGACTTACTTTAGATTCATCAGGCTCAGGCCATTTTTGTATTGAAATCATTTTCTTTTCTCCAAGAGATTCCCATAGTTCTTCTGTTGTGTGTGGGGCGAATGGAGTTAAAAGTTTCAAGAGTATTTTATATGAATCTAATGAAGGATGTTTTGAAAGCTTATTAGCAAAGTCAATTAGCTCTAGGATAGCGACGTTCTGTTGCAATCTTTTCATAGCATTCGTTACGGCTTCTATTTTTCTTTGGGTCACGCTTTCTATGTATCTGTCGCCTTTAGCTTTTTTCATCTTGTCTTTCATGTTTACTATTTTTTTCAGAAAGTTGCTTACTCCAGTCATTTCTTTGTCAGACCATTCTACGTCTTTAGTAGGCTCTGCCATAAAAAGCAAGTAAGTCCTAAGTGCGTCAACACCGTGTTTCTTTATCACATCTCTAGGATCTACGACATTTCCTTTTGATTTGCTCATTTTTACTCCACCCTTCTTAACCATCCCCTGATTTAACAATCTTGAGAAAGGTTCGTCAAAATCTAGATAACCCTTATCCTTTAAGAATTTAGTTATGAAACGTGAGTACATCAGATGACCAACAGCATGTTCAGCACCGCCTATATATTGGTCAACCGGGAGCCAGTATTTTACTTTTTTCTTATCAAACGGCCCTTTGTTGTAATGAGGAGAGGTATACCTTAGATAATACCATGCAGAGTCAACGAAAGTTGTCATGGTATCAGTCTCTCTCTTTGCTGGACCTTTACATTTGGGACATTTTGTATTAACAAACTTCTTATTCGTAGCCAAAGGCGGTGCACCTCTCTTACCGAACTTAACCTTTAGCGGAAGAATTACTGGCAAGTCTTTTTCTGGTACTGGAACAATCCCACATTTTTTACAGTATATTATTGGAATAGGTGCTCCCCAGTATTTTTGTCTTGATATGCACCAGTCCCTTATCTTGTAGTTAACGACTTGTTTTGCGCATCTTTTTTCAACAAGAAAATCAGCCATAGATTTTATCGCATCACTGCTTTTCATCCCGTTAAACTGTCCTGAGTTTGTCATTATACCTTCTTCTACATAAGCTTCTGTCATTTCCTCTTCTTTCAGTTCCTTTCCGGGAGGATTAATAACATTCTTTAATCTTAATTTATATTCCTTGGCAAACTCAAAGTCCCTTTGATCCTGAGTTGGAACACCTATAACAACTCCCGTCCCGTATGTCGCTACCACGTAATTCGCAATCCATATAGGAATCTCCTCTTTTGTTATCGGGTTGATAGCATATTTCCCTGTAAATATTCCTTTTTTCTCCTTGGTGAGCATTATCCTTTGAAGTTCTGAAAGCTTTTTTGAATCTTCTATGAACTTTTCTATCTCTTTTTTGTTTTTAGCATCTTTAGTCAAGCCTTCTATCATAGAATTCTCAGGAGCTATTACAATGAATGTTATTCCAAAGTAAGTGTCTGGTCTGGTTGTAAATGTTCTTAACTCTAAGCTGCTGTTCTTGATTTTGAATATCAAGTCAACACCATAGCTTTTTCCAATCCAGTTTCTTTGTATGGTTTTTAATCTATCAGACCATTCTATCTTTTCCAAGTCCTCTAAAAGCCTATCAGCATATTCTGTGATTTTAAAGAACCATTGGTCTATCTCTTTTTGTATAACTTCAGATTCGCATCTCCAGCATTTACCTCCTGCTGCATCCTCGTTAGATAGGATAGTCTTACAAAACGGACACCAGTTTCCAGGAGCAAATTTCTTGTATACTAAACCGCTTTCAAAAAGTTTCAAGAACAGCCATTGATTCCATTTATAATATTCAGGGTCGCAGGTGTTTATTTCTCTTGACCAGTCATAGCTCAATGATAAAGCATTAAACTGGTCCTTAGAGGTCTTTATGCTTTGAACTACACTTTTCAAAGGGTGTATACCCATTGATATAGCTGCATTCTCAGACGGCTGACCGAAAGCATCCCAACCCATCGGATAAAGAACGTTATAGCCGAGCATTCTCATGAACCTTACAAAACTGTCTCCAATCATATAATTCCTAGAGTGGCCTACGTGCGTAGATACTGCAGATGGATACGGATACATCTCAAGAACATAATACTTCTTACCTTTTCCTTCTTTTGACTCGAATATCTTGGATTTCTTCCATCTTTTTTTCCATTTTTCTTCTATACTCTTCTTCATAAAAATAAAACCTATTTATTATATTATAAACCTAACTCATTTGAGACTTTCTGAAGCGCTCTTAGAGACAGTTCAAAGAATTTTTCTCTAGGTATTCTTATCTGTTCGCAGAACAAAATCAAATCTCTATTACAGTTTCTGGCAAAATCCTTTTGCTTAAACTTCTTTGAGATTGTTTCAACCTTTACGTCTGCTAATTTTTTAGATGGCATCATCAAGGCAGCTGCGATTAGCAAGCCAGATATTGCGTCGGCTGCTATTAATCCTAACTCCATCTTAGTTTCAGGCTTCAAACTAAGGTTGTCAAAGTTGTGCGTCCTTATAGCTTTTATCATCTCTTCATCTAAGATATCTTTAAGGATGTCAGGAGCTAGGGTGCAGTGTTTTTCAGGCTCTGGACATTTTTCAAAGTCTATGTCATGCAGCAATCCGACTAGTCTCCACTTCTCTTGGTCTTCTTTTAGAAATTCTGCAGTCTCCTTCATTATAGCCTCTACTGCATACATATGCTTGAGCAGGTTCTCCTTGCTGACGTGTTCTTTCAAAAGCTTTAGCGATTCTTCCCGATTCATGCCATCAGTATAAATTTATAAGGTATGTTAATTAATAAAATCATTATGCCCTCGTAGCTCAGTTTGGATAGAGCGCTTGACTTCTAATTTAAGTTAGAAGTTTTGATTTAAAGATGATATCAAGAGGTCGCGGGTCCAAATCCCGTCGAGGGCAATCTTTCTTATAGTTATATGAAATTTCGCTGATGTTGGATTAAATAACTTTGCATAAGGTTCTTTAACAGATGGAGTACACTTTGAGGATACACCAACTTATTTGGATATTAGATGGTTTTTATATTTTGTGTTTTTTGGCTTATAGATAGAAAATTTAGTGGTTTTTTATTGTAAGCCAACTTATGTTTAATTAAGGCGGTTTTAAATCCTTTTATATTCTTTTACAATTTATGCAGAATTTCAATGATCTAAAGAAATGGTTAAAGAATGGAGTTTCAGAAGACCCTTTAATGCTTCACGGAACAAGCATAGAAACAATTTTTGAGTTAGCTGATACTAGTAGACTACCGTCAGGAATAGCTGAAGTTCATGAAGGAAGAGTTCTTGAAGATACTAGAGATCATTTATATTTTACTCCAGTAACTTCTAAATTTAAAGGAAGGAAATATGATGAATTGGGATGGATTGATAAGGATCGTTGTATTGAAAAAACAAAGGATTATGCTGAGCGTGTAGGACGTACAGGCTATTTAGCTTCAAAGTTTAAATGCCAAACAGAAGAATTTTATACAATTTTAAACAGTTGGAGCTGTGAATTTCTTAGCTGGAAAGAGATACAAACTGAACTACGAAAAAGAGGTTTTGAATTAAGTTTAAGGCAAATAGGTGCAATCGATTCCAATGCAAGAAAAAGAAAAGGTGTTATTGTAGAACCTAAAAAATCTATTCTTGAACTACCTCATAAAGTAGCTGAAGATGATTATAGTGCTATATCTGCTGAATGCCCTAATGGTTTGGATAAAAGATATGTTAAAGGAATAGAATTGTTAGGACCTACTGAAGTAAAATTAATTCAAAGATTCCTAGATGGTAAATTGAGATATGAAGGATTTAGAACTGAATTTCATTAAAATAATAATTCCCAATTCCTTAATAAACTATGTTTCTACCTATTCAACCAATTCCAACGAATATGAAAATAACCGCAACAACATCTATAAAGAGTTGATTTCAACTAAAAGGTTAAATTACCATGTTCTACTATTTCTTTTATGGAAGGAAGAATAAAGGATGCCATACGAACTATATTTTCTAGACTTGACGGGAGCGGCATATTGTGGTGCCTGGCCGGAAGTGTAAATATGCAACTCCAGGGAATTCAAGTGGAACCACACGATCTTGACGTAGTAATCCAACACAAAGATCTGGAAAAGATAAGAGCGATTTTTTCCGACTATTCAGCGTCCTCTGTAAGAGAGTTGAAAACTCTTTCCGGAAATCTCGCATGGGAAGTAGAGGCATATGTCAATGATGTTAAGGTTCAGTTCTTTGGAGGAAATGAGGATGACATATATGTTGGCAAACTGATAGCTGGAATGACTATAAAAGTTTCGATTGACGAACTAAAAGTTTCGTGCCTCACACTCGAGGCTGAGATGAAGTCTTATCTAGAGACCAACAGGGAGCATAAGGCAAAAATCATAAAGGATTTTCTGAGTACGAGAAGCAAAGAATCTTATATGTAAAAGGAAATTTTTTAAATCTGGACTTGTCACATAGGTTGCTGCTAATTTCTGGTCATTATATGAAAATAACCTATTCAATCTCCCGGAGCGCCTCGGTGACCAATACTGCCTGACATAATGGTTGAGCAGATACACAGGGAGTTCTGAGGAATGAAATCAAGCTTAAATCTTTTTTCATTCCATTGAGAATTATGACAGAATTAGCGGTTGATGATATATTCATTTTTGGAGGAAGTAGAAATCCAGTTTATTTAGAGCCGACTAACGGTAAAGTTATTCCTTATGGAATTAATAGAATTCCGTCTACTTTCAAAATACCTCTTAAGAAGAGTAGCACTGTCACTAGCATAAGGGGTGTTGCTTCTGGAGATAGGACTGCTTTAATGGGTTCACAAAATAAAAGATACAAATTAAAGGGTATTATTCCTTCTAACAACGGATATGAAGAAGAAGACGTTCCTTATGGATGCTTAAAGGAGACTGCTTGTTTGAGAGAATTAAACGCAGCTCAGGTTATGACTGACTTTGGTTTGAAAAAAGAAATCCCCTCTCCTCTGAAGCCTATCGGTCATTTCCAATATGAAACATTTTTTCAAGATGAGCGTGTCTCATGTTGTGTCGAAGAAGTTAAAGGTGATGATAGACTTGAACAGTGTCATGGAAAATTTCTTTCTACTTTAGAAGAAGCTTTTAGAAGAGGTTATAGAGACAAAGAGAAAATATCTGAAGTTAGAGAACAATTTACAAACAGGATAGGAAATTGGATGGGTTTCTGGTACGGAGCATTAGAAAATGCAAACTTATGCTGGGGTAGCATATTCTATCATCCAAAAGCACCTCAAACTAATGTTGGTTCGCATAACATAGTTTTATATCCCGTTGACAGAGGAGTTGGGGTTGGACTAGTAGACCTTGATAAGAGTCATAAGGATCCTAGCGAAAAGGTTAGGAACTGGGAGCTAGACCACATAAGAAAAGAACTTTCAGTTTATGATGGTATGCTTCATTTCCTAGAGAATGGAACTAAAGCTGAAGCAATGCGTAATTATTTTATTCATCAACTAGCAGCTTCTATAAATTTACAAGCCTTTAGAAAAGGGTTTGACCCATTCTATGGAGTAAGCCCTCCTGAAGAAGGAGAAATGGAAATTATAAAATGTTTTGAAGAAGGAAGAAGGGGAGTTAAGCCTCTGCCAATAGAAAAAGATTTTTTCACTAATCCAGAAGAAAAAATCATAGGCATTCTTAAGTAATACTTCAAAAAGCAAACTTTTTATCTATTCTCGACAAAGTATTTGATATTATGACGAGGATTATTTCTGTTATCTCAGGTAAGGGTGGCGTAGGTAAGACCACGCTTGTTTCTAACCTTGGCGCATCTCTAGTTAAAAGAGGAAAAAATGTCATAATCCTTGATGGGAATGTAACTACACCTAACCTTAGCCTGCATCTAGGAATTCCTTTCTACCCAATCACACTGCACGATGTATTGAATAGTAAAATGCCAATAGAATCAGCGATATACCATCATGAATCCGGTCTAAAGATAATACCAGCTTCTCTATCTACTGAATCGCTAAAGGATATAAGTCTTGAAAGATTCCAATCAGTTATTCTAAAGTTGCTAGGGAAAGCGGACATAGTAATAGTTGACGCTGCAGCTGGCCTAGGTAGAGAAGCCTTAGCAGCGATGAGTGTTGCAGATGATCTGATAATTGTAACAAACCCAGAATTACCAGCTGTTACTGACGCCTTAAGGGCGATAAAGGTAGCAGAAGAGAATGGAACGAGAGTTCTAGGAGCAGTGATTAACAGAGTTAGAGGATTGAAGCATGAGTTGTCGATTAACGAGATAAAAACTATGCTAGAGATTCCGATTTTATCTATCATACCAGAAGATTTATCAGTTCCTAGGTCTATAGCAAAAAGACTTCCAGTTGTTCATCACAAACCACATAGTAGGGCATCTATAGAATTTCAAAAGCTGGCTGCTAGGATAGTTGGAGAACCTTTCACTTCAAGCAAAGCTAAAAGCTGGATTGATAGATTATTCTTTTGGATGACTTAAGCCATTAATGGTGGTGGGCCCATTTCATTTTCAGGTCTTTTCTTTTTCGGAGTTTGAACTATTTCTATTATCATTTTTCTAACCATTCTTTCCATTTCTTCTTTTGATTTTGCAGAATCTGGACGATCATTATAAGTTTTAAGTAAAGAACAACTTTCAAAGCCTAGTCCACACTTATATACAGTGCCTCTAATTGTTTTATCTTCAAAAATTCCTACTTCAAAGAGTTTCGTATCTTTACTGTTGCGGAAACAGCAATAACAGTCTGCTATTTTTTCACCTTGAACCATAAAAATAATGCAAACATTAAAAATTTATACTTGAATTTTTGGTGAAAGAAAATATTTTAACCTGTCACACTCGTCATCTCCCAGAGCGCATTTGTAACTTCTTCTGCCATCGGGTGTCATAAGTTCTAGAATCATTTTAACATCTTTACATTTTTTCGGATGTTTTTCACAATAACACGGATGCCTTTCAATAACATATTCTACTTCAGACATAAAATCACTTCAATTATTTCGCTGAAAATCTTTATAAACTTAAAAATCCTAATCTTGAAGGGTTTTGTCAAGATTAGAAACCACGATTTCTGGAAAAAGACTTGATCCTTTCTATGGCAATGCAGCAGCAGATTACACTAGAGTACTTTGGCCAGGTGGAGATGAGATAAAAGATTACGAAATTTTCTCTAGACTAGTGAAACAAGGACTCATGGGTTTTACAACAACCAAGACATTAACTTCAGATGAAAGAAAACCAAAATCAGAATTCGCATGGACCGAAGAATATTGGCAGGGAATACAGAGCATGAAATTGCCAAACGTGGGAATATACAACTATCCTTTTGAGAAATGCGATGTTCCAACGATAGTAAGTTATACCAGTAGAAGCAGTGAAGAATCAAAAGTCATGACTAGACATATAGAAGAAAAGGCAAATAAGAACTCAAATATCTTTGCAACAGAATTCAATCTAACCTGTCCAAATGACCCGTCTTTTCCGTCTTGCTACAAAGAGAGTGGCATAGAATTTTTGAAAGCAGTGAGAGAAAGCACAAAATTGCCAGTCTTTGTAAAGATTGGGTACTTCCCTGAAAAAGATAGGTTGGTTGACTTCGGAAGAAAGGTGGAGGATATAGGTATTGACGGCATAACAGCAATAAATTCACCTCCGGGTATGGGGATAGATGCTAGGACTGGGACAAGCGTTGTCAGCCAATATGGTGGAGTGTTTGGTAAAGGTCTTAAACCTTTGGCATTAAGAACAGTGAACATCTTACATGAAAATACAAATTTGGAACTAATTGGAGTGGGCGGAGTTTACAAATATTTAGATCCAATAGAGTTTCTTTTTGCTGGAGCAAATGCCGTAGAATTAAGTTCAACTCTGTTGAGCGAAGTCTACCCAAAAGACAATGAAACGGACGTGGAAGAAAGAATGGTAGAATCTTACTGGAAAGAATTTTTGAACAGATTCAAGAAAGACACGGAAGATTTCATGGAAACAAAGAAAAAGTCTGCATCAGAAATCGTAGGACAAATAAAAAGATAGGAAGAAATGACGAGATTGATAGAGGTATCTATCTAAAAAATTGTTTTACAGCTTTTCTAAAACTTTCATGCTTCTTCTCCATGATTTCTATTATATCATCCAAGAATAAGCAAGGCAGAACTATTATTATGAGATAAAGAAGTATTCCCAAGCCTAAAGAAGAGATAATATAACCTTCTATTATAGATGGAGCAAATTTAGTTGTCATAGGTACGGTTATTCCAAACTCTAAAGAATAGTACGTATTACTTATCGGGTAGAGCAAAGCGACTCCAGGACTTCCAGAAAACAAGTCCAGAAAAGTATGACTAGATAGAAATATTAATAAGAGTATTGAGAATCCCTTGAAGCTGTATTTCGCTCTGAAGCTAAAAGCTAAAATTATAATGATTATGGGAAGTAGCAATGTGATAAAAACATTGTGGAATGTAGCTCTTTCCACTCCAACAAAATGATCTACATCTATTAGAACAGCCAAAACTCCGACTATTAGAATATTTCTTATTTCATGTTTGACATGAACCTTTGCTGCTAGCGCTGCAATAATAGGAAATATAAAGTGAAACAGACTATCCATCTAATCAACCTCAATCTCAAACGCTATCACAGGGTTCTCCAGCTTCCAGTTCTCCAAAACTTGAGGATGAACTTCACCGAAAAATCCTATTCGTTTGTTATCAACCAATATTTCTCCGCATCTAGATTCTATAAAGCTTGGATGGTTGAATTCCTTTATAGTATAGTTATAACCTAGATTCTTCAAAACGCTTTCTACTAATGACTTTAGTTCAGTCAAGTTAGTCTCATAATTTGAAACAACACCTGCCAGCTTTCTGATAGACTTCGTCTTGGTCTCTTCCTTCTCAGTTATATGTATACAGTCACCTACTTCGAATATCTTCTGCGGATATTCCACATGCTTGTTAGATGCCAAGGTTTTCAAAAGACTAGGCAAGAGCCATGTTCTGCATATTGAGAACTCACTAGAAACTGGGTTAAGTATTTCTACAGCCTTTCCATCAACATTCATTTTCTTGAACTCATTCTCCTCGTTAGTTAATACAAAATTAAGGATTTCCTGCATTCCAAACCCAAGCATGAGCTCCCTTATCTTTTTAGAGAGTTTTTCTAAGTCAGACTGTTTGCCTATGGTTGCTATCTTAGGAAGCAGAGGTTGAATATTATTATATCCGTATCCTATTGCAACATCTTCTATTATATCTACCATATGGATTATATCGCATCTGTAGGGTGGGACGCTTATCTCCATTTTTCCACCTTTCATTTTTCTAACATCGTATCTCATTCTTTTAAGGATTTCTTCTATCTTGTTTTCGTTCAAACCTAAGCCTAAGATTTTATCTATATTTCCAACATCCAAAGAAATCTTGTAAGGTTCCAAATCAGGAGTTTTCTTGTTTGCAATTTTAACAGTTAAGATTTTTCCTCCCCTTTCTGTTACGTTACAGACTAGAATGTTTAGAGCTTGGTTTACGGCTCTCTCGTCTGTTCCTGTTACATCAATGAAAAGGTTCTTTGTTTTATCGGTTACCTTTGTCCTTTCGGAATTTATAATAGGTGGAAAGCTTATCACACCCTCACTGTCGTAAAGCATCGGATACTTTCCATCCTTAACCAAATGAGCATAATCCTTGCCCTTTGGATGCTCTTCTAGAATCTGTTTTATGTTCATTTCTCTGCCTTCATTCAACGGCACAAACGTTTCATCAGTAACATCCTTGTAGACGAATGGCGGTTTTACTTTATCAAAATCATGAACACCAATTGCAACTTTCTTCCTATCTCTACCTATGGTTGCATGAAGCTTTTCCTGTATCTGCATCAAACTTCTAACTAACTCATCAGTCAATTTTACATCAAGAATAATTCCACATACAATGTATGGTCTTACTTCTACCTTTTCCTTTTTTAAGGCAAAATTCGAATCAGTAAAATCATATTTCTTTTGTCCAGTTTCTATTCCTAAAAATCCTTTCATTTCTCTAGCTAATCCTTCAACTGAGAACATATCTGGTCTGTCTGGCGTTAGTTCGCACTCTATCTTGTTATCATCAATCTTTGATTCGCATTTTATTAAGAATAAAACTTCTTCTATTTCATCGTTTGATAGTTCTTTTCCTATCAAATTTATCAAATCTTTTTTGTCAATCTCTATTACAACCATTTACTTCATCCTCAATTTTTTCATAGTCAAAATAATTCCAAGCATAGTATAAGTATCAGTTTGCTCTTTCCCAGATAAAAATAATTTATAAGCTTCCTTAATTGGCAGCTTGATAACGTCTATCACTTCATCTTCTCCTTTTTCTTTGGGCGATTTAAACAGATTTCTAGCAAGATAGATGTGAGCTTTACGTTTGATTTTTGGTCCTACCAGTACGGTAATAAGTTTTTCAATTTTCTTAGCATCGTAACCAACTTCCTCTCTAAGTTCATTCCTCGCTTGTTCTATTCCTCTATCGCGCTCCAAAACTCCTCCAGGTAGTGTTATTATTCTTCTTTGCCATGCAGGTCTCCATTCCTTTAAGAGATAAATATTATTTTCATTATCTAGTGGCACGATTATGACAGAATCATTTTTAACTTGTATAAACTCTTCATTAAATATAAGGCCATCTGGGAGTTTTACTTTTGATGAAATGATATCAACAAAACCCTTATATTTAGTTTTTTTAGAAAGAATTTTTGGTTCCATTTACTTCACCATTTCTTTATCGATAATCTTGAAGAAAAGCTTCGTAAATTTAAATTTTTTATTAGCAAGTTTTCTAGATTCTTTTAAATTTAACTTGCTGTAAACTTCAAGTCTTTTGTTTTTATATTCATTCCTAGCTTCTTTTAAATCCAAGCTCTTCTCGCCAGAGCTCATAAAACCTCTTGCTATTCCTATGGCACCCAGCATATCCAAAGTGTCACAATCTTGTACAATTTTAGCTTCTATAGTCCTTGGTTTACGTTTCTTTAAGCAATAATGAGTACTTATACAATGAATAACATTTTTTATTTCCTCATCTGAAAATCCTTTTAAAAATTTCTTTGAACTTTCTGGTTTATACTTCATAAATTCATGAAGCAGAATTGAGGCTTCTATAACCTTCCAGTTACCCTCATATTTAGATTTCAATATTTTAGCGTACTTTAACATTCTTTCTACATGAGAGTAATCATGTGAACCCTTTAATTTTTCTTTAGCAATTTTATTTAGATTATTCATTTATTTCACCAAAGATTTGTTTCTTAACCATTCTATATCATTCGAATAAAGCATTCTAATGTCATCAATTCCAAGCTTGAGCATGGCAAGTCTTCCTATTCCTAATCCCCACGCAAGCACCTGAGATTTCTCTATACCCATCGGCTTCATGACCTCAGGCCTCATCATACCCGCTCCTCCAACCTCAACCCAACCGAATTTAGGATAATTAACATACATTTCAACAGAAGGCTCTGTGAAAGGAAAGTAAGAAGGTTTGAATTTAACCTCTTTTGCTCCTATAGTTTCTGCAATCTCTTTCAAGAAACCTAGCAAATGACTGAAGGTTAAGTTTTCTCCTACAACTATTCCTTCACAATGGTCGAACTCCATCAAATGCTTGGCGTCAATAACATCTGATCTGAAGACTCTATCTATCAAAAAATATTTAGCTGGGTTATCTTTGTTTTCAAACATGGTTCTCGCTGAAACTGCAGTTCCTTGAGAACGCATAATTAACTTTTCAGCATTCTCCTTACTCCAAGAACCTCCCCACCCAAGACTTTCTGTAATCCACCCTCCTTCATGAGTCGCCTTAACTTTAGCAACAAGGTTTTCATCAGGCAACTTTCCATTTTCAGGACTCTTAAGAATCAAAACGTCATGAATACTTCTGGCAGCGTGGTCTTGTGGCATGAAGAGTGCGTCACAGTTCCAAAAGTATGTCTCAACCAATGGACCTTTCATTTCTTGAAATCCCAAACCAATTAATCTTTCCTTTATGTCTTCTATGAATTGGATGTAGGGCTGTTTCTTTCCAGCATAATTATTTGGTGCAGGGGCGTTAACATCATATTTTCTAAAAGTTTTAACCTTCCATTCACCAGTCTTAATTAGCTCAGGGGTCAATTGAGATATTTCTTTTTCATTAGCTTTCACTTCAACCTGTTTTTTCTTTGAGAATATTCTCTTAATCCTTTGCCAGAAGGAGGGTTTCTTTTCTTTTAATTCCTTAAATTCTTCGACTAGGTTTCTGTTCATCAAAGCTTTTAACATTTCCTGCTCAGTTCCACCTTTTCTATCTATCTCTTCTAAGGACTTTTCTACAATAGTCTTTTCTTTAGTAGCTTTCTTTCCTTCTTCAGTTATAGAGACAATATTATTTTCAATTTTTATCCAGTCGTTTTTCCTCGCCCAACCTATTGCAATCTGTGAATTAGGAAATTTAACAACCTCTTCTAAGGGCTTTTGATTTTCTATGAATTTCAGTAACTGCTTTTCTGGTAGGTTGTTTTTTAGATAATCTTTGCCCTCTTCAGTTAATCTGTACATAAACTCACTTCTAAAATTTCATAATATTTACTTTATTCATTTCTTCTTTAGCTTTCTTAAATTTCTTGTTAAAATCTTCCATAAACTTTTTCATTAACTCAGCCGCTTTCTTCTTACACTCACCACACATTATTTTGCCTTGCTTACATTTCTCATATATCTCATTTAATTCATCGTCATCTTCTATCAAGTGTTGTTTGAACAACTCAAAAATAACGCATTCCTCTGGTTTTCCGCCAAGTTTTTTCTGTTCTTCAATAGTCTTCTGACCTCCAGTTTTTGTGATAAGCATTTTTTTTGCTACCTCTTCTGGGTCTTCAGGTATTGAGATATAGCTATTAGGCTGGCTTTTACTCATCTTCATGCTACCGTCAAGACTTGGTGTGTATTTGTGATAGGTTGCAGACGGTAGAATAAAATTATATTTCTTATATCTTCTAACAACGTCTCTGCAAGCACGTAAATGAGGAGATTGATCAGGTCCAACTGGCACGACGACCGGTTTTGACTTTTTAACCTGAGGATAAAGAATATCGCCTATCTGGGTAAGCACGGATATTATCTTTCCTGCGTTCAAGTCTCCATAAATTGCCCTAAACTCATTCAAAGTTAATTTGGTTGAGAACTCGTACGCAAGGTCTCTTACAATCTTGTTTTTGGATTGAAAATAAAAATTAGTTTTTTTCGGATCTAAGCCTAAAGCTATGTAGGCGGGAATATGAAAATTCATTGCTCTTTTCTCAGCTTCCTCTAGGGATATATCTCTTGTTGCTAAGGCTTCCAAGTCTGCGACTAAGACGTTGGCCTCCCCGCCCTGTTCCTGAAAATACTTTACCATCTCAACGACCATTTTGTTTCCCAAATGAAGCTTTTCAGAGGATGGCATGATACCTGTGAGTATAGCAAACTCCTTCTTGTTTTTAATTGCATCGGCAATTCTATCCAAATCTTGATGCCCGAACACAACAAACCTTCTCATCAATCTGTTCGGTTTTGGAAATTTCTTTAATATTTTTTCGTTGAATGGCTCCATACCATAGCTTTCTATGATTTTTTGATAGTCCTCTATCAAAACTGAGCCCCACGGATCTATTCTTTCTATTGCCATTTAATCGCCTTTAACTAATAGATAACTTTCTTTATGTTTATTAATATTCCTAGAACTAGAAAAAACTGCTAAATAAATTGGAGCAGATTCCATCCCATCAAATCGCCTTAAACTATTTTTAAATTCTTATAATTAAAAATAGTTTATTGACTAGAATTTCTCCAGCTTTTCCAGAGCCTTGTTAACGTCATCTAAATCTATTTTTGTTGCATTTCTAGACTCTGCAATCTCACCTGAGGCTTTCATTAGAAATAATCCGGTTCTTATATCTTTTTCAGTAAAGGTCTTCCTTATCACATTCTCAAAGGCATCATAATCCCAAGCATTTGGAGCGAACGCATATTTCTGTCTTTCGTAAAGTATTCCTCTAATCTCCTCGAACTTGTAAGATTTGAAATCTATCCTGTCTGGAACGAGCCTTGACATTAGCCTCCTATCGACCTTTGCTACCCATTCTCCAACGTTTGTTATCAAGAATATAGTCTTTCTAGGGACATCCTCTACAATTCTGTAGAGAAAGTCAAAATCACTTACCTTGTCTATCTCATCGAAAGCAAAAACTACACCATCATATTTGTTAAACTTCTCTATTAACAAATCAAAAAGCTCATCAGAAGATATTTTTTCGGTTGTTTTGATTCCCATTTGATCTGCTATGTCATTGATTATCTTAGGGCTTGTATCCCTTTTCCAGCAGTTGACATAAATCGGCATTATATTGACTGTCTCCTCCATCAACATCCTTAAGATGAATCTCACACAGGCCGTTTTCCCTATACCTACGGCACCAGTTATTATCAGATTAGTTCCGCTCCTGCCGTTCATTAAAGGCTTTATGCATTCGGCTAGATATTTGTGTTGCTCCTCTCTGTAAGGCAATAGCTTTGGCAAGAAAGTTTGTTCAAGAATAGCAGGATTAATAAGTAGACCCATGATTAATAATTGGTTATTATTTATTTAAATTTCACAGGTATACTTTTCCAATCTATTCCTATTTTTCTGGCGGCGTTAAAATGTAAATGAGATAAATCTGTAAAACCAGACATACCTACATATCCTATCAAATCTCCTTTATTTACTTCGTCTCCAACATTTACTACAACCTTATCTTTACCAAGATGAACGTATTCAAAATATATTTCATCATATTTTACGCAAACACGATTTGTAATTTTTGGAACCATCATTAACATTTCACCTAGGTTCCACCCTCTTCCAATAGCTTCTTTTGTTGTATAATGTTCATCAGAATCTGACTTTGCGAATATGACATCTCCCTCACGAGCCGCTAGTACTTCAGCACCTAAAGGTAAAAGAAAGTCAGTTGCATATTTTGTCACTGGACTTCTTTCATGTGCAAAATCTCCTTGAGGATGTGCTATCTCTACTTTGTATTTTTTAGTGTCAAAAGGATAAGCACATTCGATAACTCTCATAAATTAATTAAAGGGATAAACTTTAAGTTCTTTAATGCCTCTAAACTAAAATAGTTGAGTAACATGGAAAAAGAAGAAAAAGACTTTGTAGAACTGGCAAAAAGAAGAGGAATCTTTTGGCCGACCGCAGAAATATATGGACCGATTGCTGGTTTCTGGAATTTTGGGCCGTTGGGTACATCCTTAAAGAGAAAGGTTATAGAAGCATGGAGAAAACACGTTGTTAAGAAGGATGAAATGATTGAGACAGACGGCGCACAGATAATGCCAATGGAAGTTTTCAAAAGTTCTGGACATCTTTCAAGCTTCCAAGACCCTTTAGTCGAATGTACTAAATGCAAGAAGATGTATAGGGCCGACAAACTGATACAGGATAAGACAGGAGAAATAGTTCCCGAGGCTATGAAGCCAGAGGAGTTTGACGAACTCTTAGAAAAGAATAAAATAAAATGTGTTTGTGGCGGAGGACTTTCAAAAACTATTATGTTTAATCTTATGCTCAAAACTTTCTTAGGTCCAAAGCAAGACGAGATTGCTTATCTAAGACCAGAAACCTGTCAAACTATATTCACTGATTTCTCTTTAATCTTCAGATCTTCAAGGGCAAAGCTGCCTATCGGCATTGCCCAAACTGGGAAATCTTTTAGGAATGAAATCTCTCCAAGGAACAACTTATTCAGGCAAAGAGAGTTTACCCAAGCAGAGGTTGAGGTGTTTTTCAATCCTAAAAAGGAGAACTCTTTCGAGAAATATGAAGACGTTAAGAATTATAAGATAAGGTTTGCTCTGCTGGGCAAAGAAGATGATATGATGGAGATGACATGCGAAGAGGCTTTCAACAAAAAAGTTTTTAGAAGTAAGATAGAAGCATACTACTTGGCTCTACACTTGCAGTTCTTTGAGAAAGTCGGAATACCCAATGAACTCATGAGAATAAGAGAGGTAGGTCCTGACGAAAGACCTTTTTATGCAAAATCTGCATGGGACTTGGAGGTAAAAACCTCTTTGGGATGGACAGAGGTGATAGCAAACCATTATAGAACCGATCATGATTTGAAGTCTCATTCAGAGGGAAGTGGTGCGAACTTGACTGTGATGGATGGTGAAGAGAAAGTTTTGCCTTGGATTTGGGAAGACTCGATGGGTATAGATAGACTTATGTTAGTTTTATTGGACATAGGACTTAAGAAGGAGGGTGAGAGAGTTTACCTAAAACTTAGTCCAGAAGTATCGCCTTACCAAATTGCAGTGTTTCCTTTAGTCAACAAGGATGGTTTAGATAACAAAGCTTTTGAAATCTATAAAGATTTGAAAGATAAGTTCGATGCTTTCTATGATGATTCCGGATCAATTGGAAGACGCTACGCAAGACAGGATGAGATTGGAACTCCTCTCTGCATCACAATAGACTATGATACAATGAAAGATAACACTGTCACATTGCGAGATAGAGACAGCACAAAACAAATTAGAATAAGATTAGAGTATCTAAATTCAACTATATGCAAGTTCCTAGAAGGTAAGAAAATAGAAGAATTAGGAGATGTAATTAAATAAATTTTAGCATTCCTATAAATACTTTTTCTAGATAGAAATAATTGATGAAGAGACCGGGTATCGTTGTTATAAACTACGGCGGTCAATACGCACCGCAGATAGGAAAGTTTGTCAGGCAATTGGGCGTTTGGTCTGAACTTGTACTGCCAAACGAATCAAGAGAATATTTTGAGAATGCTTTAGGAATAATTCATTCTGGTAGTAGATGCAGTGTATTTGACAAAGGTGCGCCACTCCCTAATAGTGAAATTCTCGAACTGTCAATTCCTCAGTTTGGATTTTGCTATGGACAACAGGCAATGCAATTTGTTCTTGGTGGAGAAGTTGTAAGTGGAGGATTGGGTGAATATGGAGTTAGCACTTTACATGTTTTAGACAAGTCAGATATATTTAGGGGCTTGAGCGACAAAGAGCATGTACTCATGAGCCACAGAGATGTTGTTATAAAACCAGCTAAAGGACATGAGAGAATAGGTTATACGAATACTTCACCTAATGCTGCTTTAAGAGGAAAAAATCTTTTTGGTGTGCAATTTCATCCAGAGGTATATCAAACTCCACATGGTAGAGAAATAATGAGCAATTTCTTGGATATATGTGGTTGTAAAAGAGACTGGTCACCTGGAAGTTTAGTAGAAGAGAAAGTTGAAATGATCAGGCATGAGGTCGGTGATGCATACACAATAGTTCTGGTGAGTGGTGGCAAAGATTCCACTGCAACTGCTTTGCTAGTTAAAAGAGCTTTGAATCCAGAAAAAGTTTTTTATTTGCATGTTGATACCGGTGTACAAAGGAAAGATGAAGCAAAGAACGCCGAACAAATGCTACGCAGCTCTGGTATAACTAAAAATTTGTATATTATTGACGCTACTGATACTTTTTTCAATAAACTTGATGGTGTTTCAGGACCTAATGAAAAGAGGGTTATTGTAGGTGATACAATATATGATGTGGCTGATAATTTAGCAGCTAAACTTGGTTTACCTGAGAATTATAAAATTATACAGGGTTCGTTACTCACTGACATAGTAGAATCTTCCGCTGTAACTGGAACAGAGGATCAAATAAAGATTCATCACAATGTCACACCAAGATCTCGAGAATTAAGAAAGCAACATCGAATGATTGAACCACTCAGTGATTTCTATAAAGACGACACTATAAAATTTGCTCCAAAGGTAGGAACACCACAAAAAGTAACTGAAGATGAACCGATGCCAGGTCCTGGTTTTGTTGTTAGGACTAAGTGCATACCAAAGGACTTCACTTTTGATGCTAAAAAAATTAGAGATATAGATATACGTGCTAATGATATAGCTTCTAGTTATGATTTAAAAGTCTTTACAAGGCCTTATATAACAGTTGGTGTTCAGGGAGATACCAGAACAGAGGCACATCCAGCTATCGTTGTGGGAGAAATAGATGAACACATTTTTAAAGAATTTTCAAAGAAGTTAACAGATTCTATAAAGGAGATTAGCAGGGTTTGGTTTCTTTTGTCACCGCTAAAAATAAATAGCATAGAAATATTGTGCGGCAGTTACGTAACAAAGAACAGAGTTGAGAGATTAAGAGAATTTGAGTATGCTACCAAGGTTGAAATGAAAAAGCATAAAGTAGGTAGGATAACCCAATTTCCTCTTTTCCTAATACCTGAAGGTATAAATGGTGGGAATGAAATGGTTGTTTTGAGACCATTCTACTCATTGGATTATATGACTGGGGAGTCTGTTTGGCTGTCAAAGGAAATTACAAATGATATTGTAAATGTTATAGATAAGACAAATAAGAAGATGGATTACAAAAAAATTGCTGTGTCAATAGAGGGAGAAGGCAAACCACCTGGCACAACAGAATTAGAGTAATTCTAGAATTCAAAACCACAGTCCATGCAAACAAGCTTCATCTCATTGCATTTTATAGAAGATATTCTAACGTATTTCAGATTTTGCCCATGGCACTTTTTGCATTCTGTAGACATGAAATCCTATAATTATAAAATGAAATAGTAAGTTATTTAAATTTATTTATAAAGTTGTTTTTGAAATTAACTTTATTGAGCGAGTTATTATGAACCGAATAATCGAGGTTAAGGGCTTAAACAAAGAATTCAAATCTGCAAAGCGTGAGCCAGGTCTAAAAGGTTATTTTAAGACGCTTCTAAGTAGAGAAAGTGAGATAAAGAAGGCTCTAAATAATGTGGATTTGGAAGTCAATGAGGGAGAGTTCTTAGGTATAATAGGTCCGAACGGGGCTGGCAAGTCTACTCTAATAAAAATCTTAACAGGAGTACTAACCCCCTCATCAGGAAAAGCTCTCATCCTGAACATGGTTCCATATGAGCAAAGACTAAAGTATACAAAGAACATTGGGGTCGTATTCGGTCAAAGAACCCAGCTTTGGTGGGACCTGCCGGTAAAAGACTCATTTGAATTGTTAAAGCACATTTTTAGCATTCCAGAAGAAGTTTACAAGGAAAATATTGATAACTTTTCAAGAATCTTAGGTATAGACAAGTATCTAAAAACTCCTGTAAGAAAACTTTCGTTGGGAGAGAGGATGCGTTGTGACTTGGCTGCGTCTCTATTGCACAATCCCAGGATAGTTTATTTAGACGAACCTACAATTGGTCTGGATGTTGAGGCAAAGCACAGGATAAGAGAATTTCTAAAGGAACTTAACAAAAAAGGAGTTACAATAATCCTAACCACACATGATATGGGAGATGTAGAGGAACTCTGCCCTAGGTTAGTAATAATTGACAACGGTAAGAAAATATTTGACGGACCTCTAAAGGATATAAAGAAAAAGTTTGGAAAGGAAAGGGTTCTCATAATAGAATTTCATGAGAAAATTAACAAAGATGAATTAAAGTTCGATGGCGTAAAACTGCTAGAATCAGAAGATAACATAGCCAAGTTCTTGGTAGACACAAGCAAAACTTCTGTGTCAGATATTGCAAAAAAGATTTTTTCAAAGTATTCGGTCCATGACATTTCAATAGAAGAGACAGAAATAGAAACCATAATAAGGGAAATTTACAAGAAAGGGATTTAGATGTACAAGGAAATAATCCTAACAACTTTCAAGGAAGAATTCGCTTACAAGACAGAGTTTGTAATGTCATTGATAGGTTCCATGATAAACCTTTTTGTTTTATGGTTCCTTTGGAATGCAATCTTCAATGCTTACGGTGCGGCAACCTTGAAAGGATTTACATTACCAATGATGATTACCTATATTTCCATATCCACGATTCTCGGTCTTTATAACAGATCTATGATAGAATACATGATTGAAGAGGACGTTAAGACTGGCTTCCTGTCAGTTATGTTAACAAGACCTATTAGCTATCCTTTATACTATCTTTTTAGAGAAATAGGCAAAATAATCTTTTTCCTAATGACAAGAGGTTTGATTATAATATTGATCTCAGTCTTGATTTTTAATATCTATTCTCCATCAAATCCCATATTTTTCCTAAGTATGATTTTAGGGTTCTTTATCAACTTCTTTATGGTTTTTTTGACTGGATTATGGTCTTTTTGGAGTTCTGGAAGTATATGGGGAATAAGATATACTAGAATCGTAGTTTCAGAGATACTTTCAGGTGCAATAATACCTCTTTACCTTTTTCCTAATTGGCTAAGCCAGATATCTTATGTTTTACCGTTCCAAGCAATTTACAGCATACCCTTGCTTATTTACATTGGAAAGATAACTAACCTTGAAATTTTTAATTCAATACTAACTCAAATATTCTGGATTATCTTCTTAGGGATTTTATGTTTAGTTGGATGGAAAATTGCTAAGAAAAAAACTACATCACAAGGTGGCTAAATGAAATTCAAATATTATACGACATTGTGGCGCGAGTTCCTCAAGCTAAATATTCTAAAATGGATGGAATATAGGGCAGACTTCTTTATAGGTATATTTGCAATGTTCATATCTAATCTAACTTCAATTGTTTTCTTTTGGGCTTTGTTCCAAAATGTAGTCCAGATAAATGGTTGGACTTTTTGGCAACTTGTTTTTCTTTCAGGCTTAGCTGTTTTGGTAGTAGGTATATGGCATGCATTTTTAGTTGGATTAGCTCCATGGAGAATGGAAAGGTATATAAGAACAGGAAGCTTTGACAGACTTTTAATCCAACCTGTAAACCCATTCGTTTGTCTACTTATAAGTAATATTGATGATGACGGATTCGGAGACCTGATTGCAGGATTTTTAATATTATACTTAGGAGCAACCATGAGTGGCATTGTCTTTAATTTAGTGAACTTATTGTTGATGGGTTTGTTTATAACAGGAGCTATTCTGATATTCTTTTCAATTACGATTATTGTCTCTTCATTGAGCTTTTGGGTGACAAGGTCAGGAGCTATTGGAGAAATAATCTGGAGTTTAATGAAGTTTACAGATTTACCATTAGAAGTCTATAGTCCATTCATAACTTTTATCTTAACTTTTATAGTTCCTTTAGGGTTTATTAATTATTATCCTGCCGAGTTTTTCCTAGGTAAAGGTATCTCACAATTTTCTTATCTAACCCCCATAATAGGGATAATTTCCTTTATTATAGCCTACAAATTTTGGAAACTTGGGTTAAAGAACTACACTTCCACAGGAAGTTAATATGAAATATAATTGGTATGCCATTAAGCTGGTAGTAATATGCGTAGTGATTTTTTTCCTTCAAATGATACGCCCAGAAATAACTGGTCAATTTGCTCTTGACTCCGCGTTGTTGCTTTCAAGACCTTGGACTATTATCATATATATATTTCTTCATGGAAGTTTTCAGCATTTGTTCTACAATATGTTTGCTTTAGCTTTATTTGGATCGATACTAGAGAAGATAATTGGAGGTAAAAAATTTCTACTAACTTTTTTTGTTTCAGGTATCATAGCAGGAATTGGTAGTATTATTTTTTATGTAGCAACAATAGGGGCATCTGGTGCAATCTATGGAGTTATGGGAGCTTTAGCTGTTTTAAGACCTAGAATGACTGTTTATGTTGGTTTTGCGCCGTTGCCAATGTCTCTAGCAGTTGTTTTCTGGGCGGTTGGAGACTTGTTAGGGTTATTCTCTCCAACAGGATTAACAGCTCATGGAGCTCATCTATTTGGTTTGTTCTTTGGGTTAATTTACGGTATAATATTAAGAAAAGATTATGGAGAAACTTTATTCAAAAGATCAAAAGAAGAAATCGACGATGAAAAATTTAAAGAATGGGAAGATGAATATATGTCATCTTATTGAAATTTTTAATTTTCTCCTACAGAACTTGCATAATTTTTGATTAATTCCTTTCCACTTAACATTAGTTAATCTCCCAACTTCCTTAACAGATTTTTTACATTTGTCACAATAAGTCTGGATTTAAATCACCAATTAATAAATTTTACATATTCATCTTTTTAAACCTTGACTTTCCCAAAATTCTATCCCTTTTAACGTCGATATACTTCATTATTATCCTTTCTAGTTTATCTAAAGCTTCGTTTACAGCGTCCCTTAAATCCCAAGCATAAGATTTGCTAATAAATATCCCTTTATCTGTTCTAAATCTAGTCCTTATCGAATACTTTACTTTTCCACTCTTATCATATCTCTTAACATGCAAAAAGAAGAACTGGGGGTTTAATAGCTTTGACATTTTTTGTATAGTGTCTTTAATCATTCTATCAACTGTAGAAACAATAAAATCATCTTCGTCTGCTAATCCACTTATTTGATAGTAAACGCCCTTTTTGCTTAGACTAGAAACATAAACTTCTAACAAATCCTTTTCAGTAATCACTCCTATAGGAAAATCATTCTCTGCAACAATTACCCCGTCTGTCTCATCATCTCTCATTATGCTAACTACCTCACTTAACGAGGCGCTACTTCCGACTTTTGTAGGCATCGTGGTCATCACTGTAGATATTGGTATTCCCATTGTAGTTTCCTTCTCTGTTGTCATTGAATAGAAGTTCAGTCTTTCCCTTGGCTTTACTGCCTTTAGCAAGTCAAATATAGTTACAACACCAAGCAATTTTTCATTCTTGTTCACTATAGGTATTCTGGATATATTTTTTTCTCTCATAAGCATTCTTACCGTTCCTATGTCTGTATCTTCTTTTATTACCTCTGGTACAGACATTATTGCTTCTGCTAGAGTTTGTCTGAATTCCTTTGTTTTTGACGCAACATCAACTATGTCATGCAAGGAAACTACTCCAACAACTTTACCGCTTTCAACTACAGGTAAAGCTCTTAGTCCTGTCTTGAAAATTAAATTAGCAGCATCGTTAACATCTTGTTCCGGGGATAAGATTGGAGGCGGTGACATTGTTAAATTACTTACTTTAGTCTTAGAGGGGTCAGTAATGCCTTTTTTTGCAATCTCTTTAGAATAGACAATGCCTTTCAACTTCTTATTTTCTATAACTAGTATTTCACGAAAATAGTATTTTTCTATCAAAGAAATAACTTTTGATATTGTATCGTCAGGAGATACATACACTAAATCTCTTGACATCACGTCTTTTACTTGCAAAAAATCACCATTAGTAGTAAATCACATTAATAATACTTTGTGAATTAATATATAAATTATGGAATGGCATGTTTGGGATTTTCCTGATAACATAAGAGTTTATTTTGATTCTGATTTTAGAGAACTGCTTTACAAAAAGTTAATAAAAATTTGTAAAACTAGAATTGAGATTGCTAGAAGATTGGGGACTAGTAAAGAAACCATAAGAAGAGGTTTATTCTTAGGTAGAACGTATATTTCAATTAAATTGATTAAGAACGTAATCAAAGTTTTTGGTGAACAACTAGGAAATGAATTTTTAGAGGAAATAGAAAAAGGTATAATATCCTTCAGATCGTGGAATGGTTGGAATGTTGAAAATCCTATATTTCCTATAAAAGAGTGTTCAGAACTTTATTCTGTTGCTTTTCATTTGCTAGGAGATGGAAATGCTAGCGTTAGACACTCTCCATTCTATTCAAATAAATGCAAAGAACTAATAGAAGAGTTTATAGAAAAACTTCAATTTATTGGTAATGTTGAGAACAGGATAGAACAAAGAGACGATGGACTTTTGAAAGTTTATTTTCCTAAAGGTGTTTCCGATATATTATCACATATACTTGAGACTAGATTTACATTTCCAGATAGTCTACCTGAGAGAATTTTTTATTCTTCAGACGAATGCAAAATAGCCGCTATCAAAGCTTTTATAGATGACGAAGGTAGTATATCCAATTCTTTTTGTATAACACAGAAATCAAGCAATCTAAAGAGCTACTAGGTTCAATTGATATAGAAACTGGTAAAGTTTGTGTAAACAATAATGTTCATAAACTTTACATATTAAAAAGAAGCTACAAAAAATTTGACAGCATGATAAAATTAACACATAAAAACAAGAGACAGCTTTTAACAAAAAAGATTATGGAGAAAGATATGTGATTTGGTAGTATGTCGTATCAGATTCGTTGTCGACTACTGCCCACAGCATATTAGCACGAATATTATGTGCAAGTCTTACAGCTCTTGATAATTCTTGGAACGAGCAAGTGTAATCTTCGGCAACACAGAATACGATCCAGTGCGTATGTTCATGCTGGGCTTTTGGTCCTTTCTTTACGGGAGTAACACCTCTTTCATAGACTCTAAAGTCGCATCCAAACTTGAACCCTGTTCTTACTGGCAATCCCCTATCTCTCAAATCCTTGTAAACGACATACCTTGTATGGAATCTTGGATCAATTTTTAAACAATGCTCATAAAAATCTTTTCTTGACATTTTCTTTTTCTTGTTTTTGATTTCAATTTTACCTCTTTCTAATAGAAGCATGGCTTCAACTAAAGCTAATTCTAGTCTATCTTCTAGAAGTTCACCATACCACCCACTGTCAAAAATTTGTCTAGCACCATCTTTATCCCAAACTATTACTTTCTCTTCAGAGAGTTCAGACTTGTAAACTTTTTCTTCCATATAAACCACTATTGATTATACCTTAATATAAATTTAAATGATTTTTTATCCCAAATTTATTCCTCTTGTCATTATTCTAATTTTACAATCATCACAAAACTCTTTCTGCTTTTTATCAACGTCAAAAACAGACGGAGAAAAACTCATTACACACTTGTTGTTATAGCAATGATCAAGCCCGATATAATGCCCTAACTCATGTATAACTTCTTTTACAATCCTTTCTTCTAAAAGACTTCTAGAAGGCTTTTCATCATAGAATTCAGGCTTTAACCTAGCTAGAGAAACTATGGCACAACACCTTGCTGGGTCTTCCAATCCAAAAATAAAATTCAAACCAGCATAATACAAATCAAAACCTGTTAAAAGCAAGGTAGGAATGCTTTTGTCTATAAATTTTACTTCCGATACTTTTGATAACATGCTCATTATTACTTCTGCATTATACTGCTTTCTCCACTGGTTATAAGCTTCTTTAGGGATTTCAACCTTTTGCATTATCCTACTTTTTATGTTCAAATTCTCTAGTTCATCCTTAACTAGGTTTAAAATGTCTTCAGAAATTCCACCTACAGGTACTATACGAAGAAACATAATTAAATTATGTTTTCAAAAGTTAAAAAAGACCATACAAATCTTTAAGTTTTTTTGCTCGCATAATATGTTATGCAAGAGGAATCAGCTTCTGAAAAATCAGTTGAAGAGGAATTCTTCGCTTCTTTTCCTAAAGGCTATGAAAAAGGTAAAACTAAGTACATAATAATAACAGGAAGTGTGATGTCAAGTGTTGGTAAAGGGACGTTCTCAGGATGTTTAGCAACTTTGCTATCCTGTCATGGATTTAGGGTTTCTCCTTTAAAATTTGATGGTTATCTTAACTGCGATGCAGGAACATTGAACCCCTATAGGCATGGAGAAGTCTTTGTATTGGATGATGGAACAGAGTGTGATCTTGATTTAGGAACTTATGAGAGGCATATTAACAGGAGCCTATGCAAGGGCAATTACTTAACAACTGGTAAGATTTTCAAAACAATAATTGATAAAGAAAGAAGAGGAGGATACTTAGGAAGAGACGTTCAGTTTATACCGCACCTTACAGGTGAAATAAAATACTTTCTAAGAAATTTAGCAATGGAATCTAAAACTGACATAGTTTTAGTTGAGGTCGGAGGAACTATTGGTGATTTGGAAAACTCATATTTTATAGAGGCAACAAGAGAGTTAAAACATGAAGAAGGCAAGGGCAATGTCTGTTTCGTTAACATAACTTATATTTTAGAACCTAAATCTCTTGGTGAATTCAAGAGTAAACCTGCTCAACTAGGTATAAGAAAATTAATGGAGCTAGGAATACAACCAGATATTATAGTTTGTAGGTCTGAAAGACCTATAGACAAAAAAGTTAAAGAAAAGCTAAGCATCTTCTCAGACGTGGATGTGAACAGAATCTATAATCTTTGGGATTATGGAAATATCTATGAGATACCGCTCCTATTAAGAGAAGCTAAAATTGATGATGCTATTTTTGACATTTTGAAAATATATCCAAAGGAAAATGGTGATCAGCAACTAAATTTTTCGAATTGGGAAAACTTTGTCAATAAGATAAAAGCAGCAGATAAAGAAGTTGTAATAGGGATTGTAGGGAAATATACTTACGTTCATGATTCTTATCTAAGTATAATAAAAGCTTTGGAACATGTTGCACCTCAATTAGGAGCTAGAGTTAAAATAAAATGGATAGAATCCTCTGACATAGAAGATGGAAAGATTAAGGTTGAGGACGCATTAAAAGACGTAAAAGGAGTAATTATTCCTGGAGGCTTTGGCAAAAGAGGAATCGAAGGAAAAATTGCTGTTATAAAATATGCACGAGAAAATAAAATACCTTTCTTAGGCCTTTGCTTAGGGATGCAATTAGCTATTGTTGAATTCTCGAGGAATGTTTGTGATCTTGAGGGAGCTAATTCAACTGAGTTTGATGCTTGCACTTCACATCCTGTTATAGATTTTATACCGGAACAAGCTAGCATAGTTAAGCAATCTAACTATGGTGGAACAATGCGTCTGGGGTCTTATCCTGCTTCTCTAAAAGAAGGATCTATTGTAAGAAAACTTTATAACAGTTCTAAGATAACTGAGAGACATAGACACAGATATGAAGTTAATCCAGAATACATTGAAGTTTTAGAGAAAAACGGTTTGACCTTCTCTGGTAAGTCTCCAGATGGGACTTTGATGGAGTTCATGGAATTAAAAGGTCATCTATTTTTCGTTGCTACTCAAGCTCATCCAGAATTTAAGTCAAGACCTATTGAGCCTTCACCTGTTTTCTATGGATTTTTAAAAGCTTCAATAGAAAATATTCAAATCCTGTAATTCATTTTACGACTAAAAGCAAGCCCTTAGCAAGACAAGCATGTAAAATTCTGGAAGATTTAGAATTCACGTATAGTACTGATTTTGATAGCAAGCAATATGATAAAAGAACAAACAAAACATACGTTAAAAATAATATCTATATTTCTGGGAAGAAGAATTTAGAAAAATGGATGAATGTAATAGGATTTAATAACATTGCAAGAACAACGAGATATTTTATCTATAAGAAATTAGGTTTCTGCCCGCCTAGAACAAATCTTAAACAAAGATTAAATATATTGAAAAATGATTGTGGGTTGAGAGGGATTTGAACCCTCGACATCACGGTCTTCAGCCTCGCCCCCAGATATGAAATAACTGGGTCGTGCGCTCTCCCACTGAGCTATCAACCCATAGGATTAGATAAAGAATTATTATATTTAAAGTTTAAATTTGGAAAGAAATAGAAAAAAGAAGACCATCATTGAAGTTTCTCAGGTCTCAAAATTAACATTTTATTCATCTTTTCTTTTTCTTCTTTGCTGCCACTTTTTGTCACCTCATTTTCACAACTAAACGAACAAATTTTGTCTGTTCGCAATAATAATAATTTCGCGGTTTGATTTATAAAAATTTCTTCATTGCAGAAAATACTTTTCATATTATTATTTCATCAGAATTAAAAATTTTTTCACAATAAAAACATCTAAGTTTTACAGGTTCTCTTTTCTCAATAATAAATTTTGTTCTCATTGGCTCATTAGAATTTGTTATACAGTTTATGTTCGGGCATTTGATAATGTTTTCTAGAACGTTTGGTAGAACAACCCCTTTCTTTTCTTTAACATTACTATTTTCAATTATGTTTAAGGTTGCAGTTGGAGAAATTATAGAAATTTTATTAACTTCACTTGAAGTTAGTTTTTTATTCTCAATTTTAACAATATCCTTCCTTCCTAATTTTCTGCTAGGAACGTTCATTAAGAGAACTGCAGATTCTTCAGGGTTTAATCTTAAAATATTAATAACTTTCATCCCCTTTCCAGCAATTATATGGTCTATTACGCTTCCGTTTTCTATTTTCCTTACCATTAATTCATTCATCATATCACCATGCTAAGTATGGCCATTCTTACAGGAATGCCATATGCAACTTGATCAAAATATTTTGCATATTTTGTTCCATCAATCGAAGAATCTACTTCTCCAACTTTTGGTAAAGCATGCAATATTATCATATCTTCCTTTGCACCTTCTAACATTTCAGGAGTTATTTTGAAAGATTTTTGAAGTTTTTCAGCTTCATATTGGTCTGCGAATCTTTCTTTTTGGATTCTGCAAGCATAAACAACATCTGCTTCATTAACAGCAGAATAAATATCATTTGTTTGAATCATATTTGTATTGAATTTTTCTTTTATTTCATTTAGTAATTCTTTATTGAATTCCAATCCTACTGGAGAGGCAAAGGTTAATTTTGCTCCAAACATAGCTAATGAATAAGCCAAAGGCTTCATAACTCTTGCATGTTTTAGATCGCCTAACAAAATAATGTTTAAACCTTCTATTCTTCCTTTTAGCTTTTTGATAGAATACAAGTCTAACAAAGTCTGGCTAGGATGTTGGTTAGACCCGTCTCCAGCATTTATTATAGGCTTAGAAGATACCTCAGCTACATATCTGGCTGTTCCTTCTTTTGGATGGCGTATGACTATTATATCAGAGTATTTTTCTACTGTCTTTATAGTATCTGTTAAATTTTCTCCTTTAGCTACTGACAAAGACTCGACAGCTTCGAATCCCATGACGCTTCCTCCTAGTCTTTGCATAGCAGATGTAAAGGAAAGTTTTGTTCTTGTGCTCGGTTCAAAGAACAAGGTTGCCAAAATTTTACCTTTCATTATATCTAAATTCTTATTTTCCTTTAAAACAAACTCCATCTCTTCAGATTTTTCAAGAATTTCTTCTATCTCTTCTATGTTCAAGTCTTTTATTGAAATCAAGTCTTTCATATGAATCTTCTAGGAGAGGACAAGCCTCTTATACTTTGGTTTTTAAAATTTAAATGTTTTTCTATTGTTTACACTATCTTATATGAAATTTAGATAGTTAATCTAACCATTCTTTATTCTTCATTTTTTCAGGTATGTATTTGTCAGAAATGAATGTTATCCCCTTAGTTACTAATGCGTCTAGCTCGACTTTCCCTTTAAGTTCTTCCATCATTTTGAACTGTCTCTGCCAGAAGTTTTTGTTCTTGAACCAGTCATATTTTGAGAGCTCTTTTAGTCTCTTCAAGTCAACGTCTTTGAACTTTATGATTTGTCTTTTCAAATCGTACTTTATTACGTCGTCTGCGGTTAAACCTAAGAACTTTGCTTTAGGGATGGCCAATCTTGCTGAGATGTGTGCTAATGATATGGAACCCGTCTTTAGGACTGAATAGATGTAAATTCCGTAGGGGTCAAAGTCTGTAAGAACATAAACTGGCAGTCCCAACTCTGTGTTCATTCTTTGTAAAAGTCTTCTTATACCTCTTGTAGCTTGGCCCTGGGATGCAATTATTGCGCATTCCATTTTATCCCAAAGTTTATCTTCGTGCAACCTTTCCCAAATGGCTGCTTTTTCCATATACAAAACAAACTTTGCATCAACCTTTTTGAATTCTAATTCTTCTACAGAACTAGGGATACTCCAACCACCGCTTCCTAGTTTTGACCAGTCTATCAAATCGCCTTTATCCTTTATAACAATTCTTCCTGCTGCAGCCCCAAGTTTATTTGCGTTTATGTACAGTTGTTCTCTTAGCAAGTCGGTTATAAGCTCCAAGTCCTCCACAGCTTTATTAGATTCTACTTGCTCGTTTACTATGTCTATGTTAGAGTTGGGCAAGGTTCTTCTCATTGCATAAAAAACTTCTCTTAGGCTCATATGTTTTTGAGCCTCTATCAAATCCCTTGCTAATGCGGCTACCTCTGTCGTCTGGGTGAACTTTCTAACATGAGCGACGTTAAAGAAATATCTTTTTGCTATCTTGTTTCCAAGTGTTATCATTTTAGACTTGTCGCTATAAATCACATTGGACAACGTTCTTATCGGAACATCCATAGAAGGATTTTTACCTCTTTCAATATCCTTTACAAGTCTTTTCCCCAGTTCTTTTAGTTCTTTATCAGCTACCTTTTTCTCCATTTTCCTCACTTTCTATCTTCTCTTCTGTTTCTTCAGTACCTTCTTTAACTCCCTTCTTTAATAAACTCTCTAACTCAGTTTTTATTTTTTCTTTAGGAACATCAGATAGTTTTGACAAAGCTATAGCAACCTCTGGTATATACCTTTCAAATAAATTCTGTCTAATTTGAAATTCCTGACTCCTTTTTCTTTTAGAGATAAAAATTTTCATTTTTCTTCCTGCATCTTGTAAAGCGAGTTTTATTTCCTTTATTATATCAGGATACGAGGCTACGGCTTGCTTTCCTTCTGTCGTGAACGGAACCCAAACAGAGACAAAATCTACCAGTATAACTAAAGGTCCTTTTGGCATGGATTCATTGGATTGCTGTAAACCATACCTTCTCCAATCAGTTTCTTCCACCGCTTTTGTTATGGCGCAATCGCTTTGATGATAAGTTAATGGAACCTTGTTTGCAAATCTTAATAGTTGGGCTTGATCGTTTGGATTTAACTTGCCACCATATGCCAATCCTACTTCAACTTGGAATGGCGTTCCGTTGTATACAGCTGGAGGTCTTGACACTGCAGCAAAATAATCCGCTTCAATTTCTTTTTGCAGTCCTTTGGTAATTAATTCTTCTCCCAAAGGCGATAAACAGTCGGTTGGTGGTGCGATGAGCTTAACAGTTTGCATCGCCTTATGCAACCTTTCTAATTCTTCATGAGCTAATTCAGCAGGATGATGATTCTTGTCAAGTTTTGCAATCTTTAAAATTTCTTCTGCGGATGAGCTTCCTACTCTTGAGAAGTCTTTTTTCAAGAAGCTAATAACATTTTTTGAATTGGTTGTTCTTGCCAATCTTCTCAATATGCCTATCTCTACTCCGTATGGGTGAGGTTTTATTTCTTTTGGAGGCTTCGGTAGTTCCTTAACAACTGCTGGGAAAGTCATTTTCTCATTAGGTCCGTCGAAAACTATATTAGCATAAGGATTTGCTATTGCAGTTTGTTTCAAGAACTCAGGTATTGTTGATTTGCCTTTCTCGATATATTTTCCTACTACATAAAACTCTATTTTAGTGCCATGCCAATTGTCTGGATTTTTTAATTCATTATGAGAAATTATATGAGGCTCGTTCTTAGTAACATCGATCATTAATTCAAACTCGTGGATTGGACCTTTGCCAATACCTGTTGTTACCTTGATAGGCTTACCAGTAGTTAGTTGACTGTACAGACAAACTCCTTTTATGCCAATACCGAACAGACTTCTCGACTGCTTAAGCTTATGAAATCTAGAGCCGTAGAGAACCTTTCCAAATGCTCTAGGCACTTGCTCTGCTACTACCCCGGGTCCATTATCTTTTATGACAATCTTATACTTGTCTTCCTCTCCAATCTGTTTCACTCCTATAAATATATCTGGCAAAATCCCTGCGTCGCATGTGAATTCCAGGGAGTTGTCAACAGCTTCCTTTACTACGGTTAGTAAAGATTTTACTGGGTTTTCATAACCTAAGAAATGTCTGTTTTTCTCGAAGAATTCAGCAGGGCTTATTTCCTTCATTTCTTTTGCATAATCCTCTGCGTTTTTGTTCATATGGTCTGCCATTTTACTCACTTGGGTTAATGTATCAAATTAATAATCGTTCCTTTTAAACTTAAGTATCTTAGAATAATAAATTTAAATCATATAAAATCATATAAATTAATTATGCTTGATATAGCTTATTTTTAGGTGGTATTGATTTTAGAGGCAGTTTTAATTCCGAATGAAAGGGTTAAGATAATTAAAGACGGGAAGGTTAGTAGTAAAATAAAGAAATCTCTAAACGTTAAACTATCCTTTGAGGAGAATTGTATATCAATAGAAGGAGAAGGGTTGGAGCTTTTTCAAGCTAAAACCATTGTAAAGGCGATAGGAAGAGGGTTCTCACCAGAGAATGCATTCAGACTTTTAAATGAAGATGAAAATCTAGAAACAATAGAGTTGAATCAGTTTAATGATAATAGGATTAAGATAATCAAGTCAAGGCTAATAGGAACAAACGGAAAAGCCTGGAGGATGATTGAGAGTTTTAGTGGATGTTCCTTGTCCATATACGGTAAAACAGTCTCTCTGATAGGCAACTATGAGCAATCAAACATAGCAAGAGAAGCCATTCAGATGATAATTAGAGGCAGCAAACATTCTAAAGTTTATGGCTTTTTATATCAAGCAAAACCTTAAGGTTCTTCAAGACTTTTAAGAAATCCCTTTCTTTCAAGCCAAAGTTCTTGTGCTTTAGTATAAGTCCAAATTATATCTCCCCTTTCATTGGATTGAACTTCCCAAGGTGTTATCAATATCAGACCTCCAACCTTTACCCAAACTCTTTTCTTAAACCTCCCAGGAATTCTACATATTCTTGTAAAGCCATCTATACATTTTATTTCAAATCTACTTCCACCTAGATTAGCTTTAACGACTCCTAAAATTTCTCCCTTTTCTGGTACTCTTACTCTTATGAATTCTTGACCTTCTTCTTCCATTTTAATCACAGTATATTGAGATCATGGTCCTGTAAACATCTCTACCTTCTTTCTTGGTAAAAAGTTTATAGCTTTTACTGATTTTAAACTTATACTTCTTCTTTATTAATTCTGTTGCATCGTTAGCCACGCTCTTGTTCCCAACATATAAGTTAAATCCGCCTTTAACGGCTTCAACCCTGTAGAAAGATTTCTCGTTTATTTTCTCGTCTAATAAGTTTAGTATGTTGTTGGTCACATTTCCTCTTAGCTGTATTACAGTTTCGTAATAGCCACCTAATTTCTGAGAACATCTTAAGCATAAAGTCTTAATAGGTTTGATATTTATTTCATGTACTTCTTCTTTAGATTTTTTAGATTTCTCTAATGTTCCAGTCACAAAAATTTTATTTTCCTTTACCTCTATTTTCACGTTCCTTCCTAAGGGTTTAATGTTGTTCTTTAAGAAATCTTCAATCTCTATATCTTTCCAATTAATTCCTTGCTTTATCTTCTTACATTTGCTGCACATAACTATGCGCAAATCTTTTGGAATTTTTACAAGATTAAACTTCTCATTATAACAGTCCTCACAGTAACCTTCTATTAATTTTTCAGTTTTTTTACCGCAAACAAAACAAAATTTCATACTTGGTACCATAAGGTTAGATATATTTCTGCATTTTCAGGCATGTCACAGCATAATGACATGAAAGATGATAAAGTTGTTTTTTCCCTAGGGGTTATAGCATACTTGGCGGTCCATTCATCGACCCTAGATAGTATTGCAGCCTTTAATAATGATATATACTCACTGCTAGTGGGAAAATCAGAAATCCATATAGCAGAGTTGTTAGTCGTCAAAGCAGCGTAATTTCTATAACCTACAATGTTTTTACCTTTAGCATTCCTTTCTGAAAAGTCTCTAAAAACAAAAGTTTTATTCAAAATCTGGAACTCGACCCTTTGAGGATACCACATTTTTTTAACTTTGAAATAATACAAATTTGAGTCAGGGTCCTGAATATTAAACACATCTCCTTCTTTAAGACTTGTCCTGATGTCAGTAGGATTTAAAGAATTTGTTATATTGATTTTGTTTGTGCCCCAATAATCAACTATCCAATTCTGTTCCCATATTGTCCAATTAGAATAAGCTTCGACTCCTATTCCAAAAAAATACTTCGCTATCTCATCCTCAGAAGAATTGTAAAATGTAAAATTAATAGTACCTGAGAAAGGTCCTGAACCTCCAGTTAGATTGAAGGTGTTATTGAAATTAATATCTGTGCTACTTTGCGTTGCATTTATTCCTATAATGACACCGCCGTTTTTTAGATAATCGTCTATGTAAGAATTTATTGTAGAGTTATAGTATTTTGTATAGTTGACTAATACCACAACATCGTAGGGTGGAATACCATAGTCCATGTCGAACGCATCTACAGTAAAGTTTATCCACCTTCCATTAACAAAAACAGTGCCGTAGCTGTATGAAGGGTTTATTAGATTATCTAAATAGTCACAATTTAATGTACAACCAATAAAAATATTTGATTTGGGAGATCCTAAAACTTTCAAGCCATACATTATATTCTGAGGTCTGCTTAATTCTATATCCGTAAAGTTTTCATTCAATATATTTAAAAAAGAGTTTTTATTGTTTTTAATAGATTTTAAAATATTTTCTCCAATAGACACTATTTCAGCTCTTTCCCAATCTTGCTTTATTCTTATAGAGAAGAAGACGCTTAATATTACGGTCATAATTATTGCAACAATCGCTATTTCGATTAAGTAAATAAAACCTTTCATCCTACCACAATTCTAAAATTAATTTGCCGTATCCCCCATCTATGAAAACATACCTAGTTTCCATAACAGCTCCTGGTTCTGAAGTTCGAAGCCCGCAAGATAGGATTTGATGAGTTGAATTAAAAATTCTTATTTTATATGCATTTAGGTTAAAATTCCATAAAATATTTTTGTAGGGATCAGAACCACTGCAGTTGTAACTTAAGTTCAAGATTTTAGTTTTTGACAGGTTATAAGGATTATAAGCTAGTCCTACTCTCTTAACACCGTTAGGGTTGGTTTGAGCTATTGTATCCCAGTTCGGAGGGTCTCCCTTATCTTCCACTAGAATTTGAATGACATTTGACGCTTTAGTTTTTAGCGTATCTGACTTTGAGTCTACTAATAAGGAAGAAAATAAAGTGTTTGTTTGAGTTATGATAAAGAAAATTATTACAGTAAACACTATTACACTAAAAATAAATTCAATTCTTATTTGCCCCAACATCATACTATCACAAACTTTTGCACAATTAGAAGTGCGCTAAAGCCAGCAGAGGTCATTATAACACTGTGTTTAACACCAGCTATTACAGAACCTTCGCCTATTTGTCCAGCAACTAATCCTGTGAAGATGCCTTGTATTACCGCCATTAGCATGAACAATGCATTGTAATAGCAACCTCCACCAGTTCCTAATGCAAACATTTCGCACATAATAGAAAAAATAGAGCAATTTATACAAAATATATTTGGACTAGTCAAACATTCTGTACAAGGATCTTGAAAAGACATTATACCTCCCACTGCACCTGCCTGAATATTTAATTTTAGCATTGGTACCAATGTCTGAGAGAGTCCTATAACAATGCCGATGAATATGAAATAAATTGCGTACATAACCATCATATGTTCAGCTGTTACTGCCTTTCTCTCTTTTTCTGCTTCTTTTATCATTGTTAAATCTGAAGCTGTTGATTCCATAGTTCTTGCAATGTCACCACCAGATTTAGATGTCTCATTTATAATCCTTACAACCCTTCCTATTAACTTTGATTTTTTCATTCTTGTTGCAAAGTTTTCCATGGCAGTTTGTGCTGGTATGCCCCAAGAAATCTGGTCGTTAATTTTTTTGATTTCAATCGTCAGCTTACCATAGTCTGTCCTAGAAACTTGCTTCATAGATTCTTGTAATGTCATCCCTACCTTTTGAGCTTCAGAGAGGTCTAACAAAAATACAGGTAGCCTATCCTCTACATCCTTTATTTTTTTCATGTTGAGATAGGTTATCAAGGCATAAGGTACAATACCTATGACAGCTGCCAAAACAATAAGGTTTCCCATTATAGCTATGTTGTTATAAAATAAAAGCCCTATTGCTGATATTACAGCTGCTACTATCAATGGTATGTGCTGCATTTTTATTTTCTTTGATATTTTATTTTCTTTCATTTTATCACGCTGAAGGTGAAATTGCCTTTAACAAGGCTATGAAGCCTATAGATGCACATGGCAGTGCGACAAATATGACCATAAATTGAAGGAAAAGCATGCTTGAACTCCCTCCACCTCCACCAAGTATCGACATTAGGGCTGTCATTATTATGAAAAATATTGAACCGACTAAAACAACAGTTAAGTAAACCTCTATTAAGAGAGATAAAATTTTTGAGTACTTCTCTAAACTTCTCCTATACTCTCCAATAAAACTTCTAGACTTTTCATGAAGAAATTCACCAACATTCCCACCACTTGAGAGGACGGTATCCAATCCCCACAGCAATTCTTTTAGTTCTTCTGAAGGCGTTCTACTTGCAGTTTTTCTTATAGCACCTAACAAATCCATACCGAAGGCTTCCACATCTCTATATATTTTCCCGGCCTCTATGGATAGCTCTCCATATTCGTTAAATTGGGATAATATTTTGAACATAGCTATTGGGGGGGCTCTTGAGCTAGCTATTGTAGCCATGTAAGTTGTTCCGAAAGGTAAGGTAGCATCTATGCTTTTCTTTCTTTTTCCAGAGGCCATGCTAGGATAAGTGTAAAATATGAAAAACACCAAAAGCAATATAACTGTAGTTATTGTGAACGAGAATAGGAATGATATTGCAGCATCTTTCAGAATTATAGATGTTATGACAACGATAGTGGGGAATTCTATGACAAAAAGCATCAAAAGTGCGAACATCATGGAATAAACATATTCAGTCAGGCTAAGTTCCAAGTTTGCTTTCAACAAATCATATTTTATACTATCGAAATAACCTACAAATGGTTCAAGACTTCTACCAAAGAACTTGAACGACAAGTCCTTTAAAGTTTTCCATATATCCATTTAATCATCTATAAGTTATTCATGATGTCCTCAGGGTTTGAATAGTATAGTTTAAAAACCTTAGAGACATCTATGAAGTCTTCTATTTTGGCTTCAGACATCCATTCTAGTATCCTAACTCTGTCTGAAATGTCTTTTTGCAAGGTGTGTTCGCTTATACCATACTGTTGAGATATTTTCTTTAATATGTTTGAAGGATTAACCGAAACAAAAGTATCATTTGGAGCATTCCATCTGAATACCTCGTTTACAATCGGGTAACCTTTATCTCTGTCGAACCCTAGAACCTCATAAATATTGTTAACCCTTCTAATGTAGGTCTGACCATATTTGATTCTAACAATAAAAATTATCAAGTCTAATGCTTCGATTAGATTCGCTGGCAGACTTATTGGAGGAGTTGTTAGTCTGTCTACGAGTCTTTCAACTGAATCGGCATGGATGGTTGCCATACTTGCGTGACCGGTTGCTATTTGCTGGAATAACACATAAGCTTCTTTCCCTCTAACTTCTCCCACTATTAAGTAGTCTGGCCTTTGCCTCAACGATTCTCTTAACAAGTCGAACAAATCAACCTCACCGAGTTTTTTGCCCTCCATTTCTGCTATTGCCAATCTTGCTACTCCCGGAACCCAGTGAGGGTGAGGGAGCAATAGCTCGGCCGTATCTTCTATGCTAACGATTTTTAATTCAGGTTTAATGAAAAGAGATAGAGCATTTAACAAACTTGTTTTTCCTGTTGCTACACCTCCTGATATTAGCATTGATCTTCCATATTCAACTGCCAACCATAAAAATGCTGCAATTTTTGCGTCCATTGTTTTAAGATTTATCAGATTAATGGGTGTTAATGGTTTTTCTGTAAACTTACGAATAGTAAAGTTTGAACCCTTTCTGGCTATGTCTGTTCCTAAGGTGGCTTGAAGTCTAGACCCGTCGGGTAGGGTTCCGCCTATAAGAGGTTGTGCTACAGAGATGTTTTTTCCACATCTTTGCGCGACTTTATTGACAAATATATCCAATTCTTCAGCGGTGTTAAAAACAACATTTGTTTTTACACTTCCTATCAAAGAATTTCTATGAAGAATGAAAATAGGGATTCCTATTCCATCGCAAGAAATGTCTTCTATGTTAGGATCTTTCATTATAGGTTCTAGTTTTCCAAGACCTACAAAATCTCTTTCAATATAATAAAGAATCTGCTGTCTTTTGTTTTCAGGCAAGTTTAATGCCATAAGGTTTACAGATTCTTCAAACTTTTTCTTTAGGTAAACTCTTGCATCATCCTTTCTTAATGTAGAAAAATCAATATCCAGTTTTTCTATTAAAGTTGTTTTTATTTTTTCCAAGAGATCTATTTCTTCATTTGATAATACTGGCTCTAATACATAATAAACTAAAGAAGAATCTCTTTTTGACCATTTTATGTTCACCGCTGCGAATGGAATATCCCCGCCAGAAGGAATTAGAGTATAAGCAACGTTAACCTGTCTTAAATCAACTTCTGGTGCCTTCAATCTTCCAGTTACTGTGGGTTCTGTTATTGAAATTCCAGCTTTTTTTTCTTTAGATATTATATTTTCAGTTTCTATTTTAACTTCTTTGACTTGCATCATGTGTTGTAATAACCCAGGTAGTTTGGTAGATATGCCTTCAATCGTAACCGGAATGGGTGCTTTAGACGATTCAGCACTTTTAGTTTGCAATATCTTATTGCCTATTACAGCTCTCCGAAAAACGTTACCAAGCTTTACTTTAGGTACAGGCTTTCTTAATTCAATACTCATGATAATTCAACCTTTCCATTACTAGCATATAATTCTATTAGACCATTAGTACTGTATATAATATTTTTATTTTCAATATTAAAATTATACAAAGTTAGAGCAACCCCAGCCTCTGGTATATTTGTGCAGTTCAAATTTAGTTTATTATTTGACACATTTACTGCGTAAATACAGTTTGAAAGTTTCGGTGGTATAGATAGCGTATAATTTATCCTGCTATTAGTGTTGGTTGACATTTCATAAACATTTATGATTACCCCGCTTATAAGTTCTCCAGTCATTTGAAGTTGGTTTTGCATTATATTCTTTCTATAAGTTTCATTTATGTTAGAAAATAAAAGATAAACAGAAAGTATAAGAATAATTCCTATGGTAAAGAAAATTAGATATTCTAGTGTAAGATACTGTCCTTTCATAAAATTAATAGGCTAAGGTTATTTTTATTTTAATAACAGTTTTGCCGACGTTGGTGGTTTGATTCCTCTCTACATATACATAACTTGGGTTTGACAGTGTTGTACCTTCTGTAAAAAGTTCAACCTTGTAGTCATTTTCAGGGTATTTTAACTGAATATTTAATATGTCACCCTCTAATCTTTCTCGAATATAATAAGAATTATCAGAGCTTATGTTAACCCAGTCCTTAGGTAAAGGTATGGTAACAGGAATCTTAACTTCTATAGTTTCGCTGTCAACTAATCCTATTGTTCCATCAATATTATATCTAATCTCCTTTGAACCACCAAATTTGATTATGCTTTGAATGTTTTCATTAAGATCCTTCATGAATTTCTCCGTATTTTCTATTCTTGCTACGTCAATATTCTGCTGAAAAATGTTTTTGCTCCACAATGTTGCTGAAACGAACAAAAAAATGCTTATTATGAACAACAAGACAAAAACCAATATTTCACTCTGTCCTTTCATAGCAATTATTTATACGGGCTGATTTATAATAAAATTTAGGATATAATGTCTAAAGCCATTACTTTACCGGTTAATGTTTTGGTTATAGTCGCAATCGCGATTATAGTCCTACTTGGATTGATAGCAATATACGGAGTAGGTTTTAATCCTTTTTCTTCTGCCATAAATTTAGAGAGCGTGAAAAATGTAGCATGCAGAAAGATAGTCTTTTCTAGATGCGTAAAAAATGCTGCTGACGTTACAGTAGATTTTGATGCAGACAGAGACGGAGCAACAGATAATAGTGATACTTTTCTTATACTATGCCAGAACTTTTTTGGGAGGAGTGATGAACTTTCTTGTAAACAGCTATGCGGTTGTACTGGTACAACCACAAGCGGTGGAGGAGGAGGTGGATGTACTTGTGATTGGATTCCTAATCCTGGTACCCATATAGGTGATTGTTTTGTAGGGCTACCAGGGTGTTGGCCAATATGTAATTGTGCTCCTTCTGGTTGTGGATTAGCAAATAACATAAGATGTACGTTTGGCCCAAATCAATACCCAGAAGGAACGGTTGGCAGTTTGGTGAATGGCATTTGTATTACTGTAGGTTGTCCACCTTAAAATAGAAAAAAAATATTTAGTTTCTAGAAAGAATCTATTATATCATATCTCTGAATGCTAACTTAACACTGCTTTTTGTTAAAAATTATAGAATTTAAAATGAAAAATAATTTAGAATAATAGAAAAATATAATAATAAATAAAAAAATAACTACTTTTGCTCTCGCTGTCTTGGTTTTATCAACATTCGATAATTTCGTTCTGCTCTAATCCTGATGCTATTACTGCTTTTACATAACTAGTTGTAGCTGGTGTTCCTCCACAACCCTTTGGTAATTCAGTTGCAGCTAAAACTCTTGTGCATGAATAAGAACAACCGTTAGCTAAAGTAGCTGCGACACAACCTGCTGCTGGTGCACAAACTGGTGCTCCTGCAAACGGTTTGCCATCATGGTAAAAGGTTGTTCTTGTAGCATCAAAAGTTGGCTGACCGGTATTCCTAAGTGTAAATGATAAAGTACTTCCAAGAATACAAGGATTTGCGTTGCATGCTGCAGCTTCAAGTACAAACTGCGTTCCCATTGTGGTTGTAGTTGATGTTATGGTTTGTCCAGCGGTACCTGTTAACTGAGTGAATATACCTGAAAACCAAGTGTATGCCAAAGCAGCTAAAGCGATAACTATCATTAAAATCAAGATTATTGCAATAACCTCTGATACACCTTTCATCTTTTTTTCACCTCTAATTTTTCATATACATCTAATAGTACGTTTACTGTATATAATTGTACCATTATCATTACTAATATAAGTGCATTAGTAAATAAAGATATCTCTGTTGGTTTCAGTGCAAAAGCTGTAAACATCACTAGAAGCACTAGGGTTATTATCACTTCAACGATTGTAGTAATAGTCTTTACTACTAACTTAAGATTCATTGACTAACCTCCCTTTTTAATTTAATGCCAGGATATGAAGATAAAAGTTGTGAAACTGGTGTTCCTCCCCTTAATTTTCTACCAATAGTGTCTAATTGGTCAAGCATGGCCTGATTTCCTTCCATTATTTTCTGATTTTGCTCAACCATCTTCTGCATGTATTCTGTCAAGGGTTTCATAGAGTCTGTGCTTGCGCCATATATCTCCTCCTTTCCAGCAGCTTCAACAAGAGCAATAAAATTTTTCATGGTAGATGTTAGTTCATCAATTTTTGAAGGGAGTTTTGACATCTCATTTCTTAGCTCAGCGTTTGCCTGAATAACATCGTTAACAATCTTTTGATTGCTTCTTATCAATTCAATTATCTCGTTAATTAAAGATTGAAGCTGAGGCATTGTTCCAGCTTGCTCTACCTTTTCCATTCTTTGTTCTAACTTCTTTAAGGGAGTAACTGGTATTATCTCATAACTCTCTGATTCATACTCTGGCATAAAAATATTTTCAATTAGCCGCTATATAAATCTTCAAGAAAATACCAAAGTTAACAAAAATAAAAGAAGTATGTTAAGAATTAGTCTTCTGCCTAAGGACAGGTTACTGATTCGCTTATAGGATTCGCTGGTGCCGAAACTGTAAACGGATATGTTTTACCGCTCCAATCAACAGCCGTATTGTTTTTAAAAGTAAGTGATTTTACTGTTCCTGGAGCCATAGGATTACTACCCCAACCTGTTACATCTCCGGGAGTATTTCCATAAAGTGCAGTTATTTGACTAGATGTTATATTGTATGTCGCTCCTTCATGCCTTATTGAAAAGAGTATTTCCCAGCTAATACCGTCTGATCTTGTACATACAGGGTCAACAACAAAAGTAACTCTTTGATCTATTTTTTTAGTTGCTTCAGTCACACTAGTTTCTACTGGTTTTGTTGATGTTCCGAACAGACTAACCGCAAAACTGTATGTTAAGCTAACTAAAGCGACTACTATAATTACTATCATTATAGTTGCCAGTATGGTTGATATACCTTTCATCTAATCCCTACTAAGAATAGTATAAAAGCCAATATATAAAATTAAAGAAAAAAGAAAGGGTTAGTATTCCTCTCCGCCGCCCATGCCTGGGGGCATTTGAGGCATTCCACCTTTCTCTAATTTGCCTGCAGCGATTATATCATCTATCCTGAGAATCATTTCAGCAGCTTCTGCAGCAGACTTTATTGCTTGAGTTTTTATTTTCAAAGGTTCTATGACACCTTGCGATCTCATATCAACAACTTTTCCTGAGAAAACGTCAACTCCGTAAGTAAATTTATCTTCTTCATGTGCAGATCTTATTTCAACTAAGATGTCTATTGGATCTAAGCCTGCATTCTCTGCTAAAGTTCTTGGTATGACCTCCATGGCTTCTGCAAAGGCCAGTATTGCCAACTGCTCTCTTCCTGAAAAGCTTTGAGCAAACTCTCTTAATCCCTTTGCCACAGCTTCTTCTGGAGCTCCACCGCCAGCAACAACTTTTCCAATTTCTAAGGCTGATATTAAAGAACCTAAAGCATCTTCTAAGGATCTTTCAATTTCGTCAACTACATGCTCGGTTCCACCCCTTATTAGAATTGAGACTGCTTTTGGATTCTTACACTCTCTTACAAAAATCATCTGCTCTCCAGCTATTTTTTGTTCTTCAACAATTCCTGCGTATCCCAAGTCTTCTTTTGATAGGTCTGAGAGAATTGATATTATTCTTCCACCAGTTGCTCTTGCTAGCTTTTCTATGTCAGATTTCTTAACTCTTCTTGCAGTTAGTATTCCCTTCTTTGCCAAATAATGTTGAGCTACATCATCTATTCCCTTTTGGCAGAATAAGACGTTGCAACCAGACGTTACTACTTTCTCAACCATTACCCTTAAGATTTTTTCTTCTTCGTCTAAGTAAGTCTGCAACTGGTTCGGAGAGGTTATTTGAATCTGTGCCTCTGTTTCTGTCTTTTCTATTTCTAAAGAAGCGTCTAGCAAAGCAATCCTTGCGCTATGAACGTGTTTTGGCATTGCCGGGTGAACAACTTCTTTGTCAATTATAATACCTTTTATCAATTCAGTGTCTTCTGATGAGCCACCAGTCTTTTTCTCAAGCTTTATATCTCCCTTGTCAATAGCTATTTTTGAATCAACCTTTTCCATAACGGTTCTTACTGCTTCTACAACTAATTTTGCCAAGTGTTCTGAAGCCCTTTCAGCACTTTTTCCGCTCATTGAAGTTATTGCTATTTTCACAAGGGTGCTTGTATCTTCAGGTTTTATATCTTCTGAAATGTTATTAAGAATTTCTAGGGCTTTTTTTCCAGCAATCTTATAGCCTTTTGTTATGACTGTAGGATGTATGTCTTGGTCAAGCAGGCCTTCTGCTTTTTTAAGTAGCTCTCCAGCTAATACAGCTGCGGTTGTCGTTCCATCCCCTACTTCCTCGTTCTGTGTTTTTGCAACCTCTACTAACATTTTTGCAGCTGGATGCTCTATCTGCATTTCTTGTAAAATTGTTACACCATCGTTTGTTATAACTATATCTCCTAGACTGTCAACGAGCATTTTATCCATACCCTTTGGTCCTAAAGTTGTTCTAACAGCATCTGCCACGGCCTTAGCTGCGGCTATGTTAGTGTGTTGTGCATCTTTTCCCAAAGTCCTTAAGGTTCCTTCAGGTAGAACTAAAATTGGTTGACCTCCTAATTGGATTTGTCCATTAGCCATTAAATCACCTCATAAAACATTAGTAAAAATATATGTGTATGTGAGTATATTTAAACTTTATGGTTAGAACTAGAAAATTAGTAGAATTTATATTTTCTATAACGATTTACCCATTTTCTTGCCTATTATGAAGACAACAATTAGAATTACTATAAAACTGATTAATGCCTGTATAAAGTGACCAATCATGAATTTTGATGCGCCTATTTCTATTGCCATAGTAGGATCTAAGAAACCTAAATAAGGTTGATATATTGGAGTTATTAAATCTGCTACTAATGCATCTATTAATGTTTTAGCTGCAAGACCTGTTACCAAACCTAATGCTAATGCTACGACATTTTGTTTCTTCATAAATTCCATAAACTCTTGCCACATTCCCATTAAAACACCTGTCAATATATCTATTCTAGTATAATGTTTATTAAATTGCCTTTCTAGCTCTCTTTATCAGTTCTTTCCTTTCTATTTCTTCTAATTCCTTTCTCTCAATCAGAGGTATTCCTAATAGCTCATCTTTTTTAGTTTTTTCAGTTATGAGCAAAGCAGGCTTTTTAACGATATTGATAAAGTCTTTCAAGTCTGCAGCTCTCTTTTTCATCTTTCTTTTATCTATCTCAATATCAGAAATTATGAGTGCCTTTTCCTTAGCAAAAACGTCTAATGGCGACTGTTTAACAAAATCTGTTTTAAACCCAATGTTTTCCAAATCCTTACCGATATTTTTTTCTAAGAAATCCTTAGGTTTACCATGTTCATCGTATTTTTTAAAAACTCCAGCAGACCTTATTATTTTTTCGTTTAACATTTGTTCCAATTTTTCAGCTATATTTAGAAGCATTCTTAACTGTTTTTTCTCATGTTCATAAATAGCTTTCTTGTTTATTCCAACAGCTTCAGCCAATTCCCTTTGAGTTAAGTTTCTATTTCTCCTAGCTTCCTTTAGAACTTCCGAGTCGACTTCAACATACAAACCTCCTCTATCTCTATATATCCTTGGAAAGATGCCGTGACAAATTAGCTCCTCAAAGGTCTTTAACGAGAGGGTTGGCATTTCAAATCTCTCATAGACTATGCTTTGCTTCAACTTCTCTCTGTTCGTTTGAATTCCTATGAGCATTGGATAGCCGTCCAAGTTGTTCGATATAATTTTTAGGTTTTTTGCCTGTTCTTTTTGAAAGGCATCAACATTTAACAGAATTTTTAAGAACAACAATACGTCCTTTTTTGCCGCGATGTCAAAACAGCCGTGATATTCGTAAGTGACGTAATTACTCTCTTCTAGGAAGCTTTTAGCTTGCTGTTTTAAGTCTAACATACTTTTAAATTACTCTATACAAAATAAATCTTTAATGGGCGGGTAGCTTAGCCTGGTAGAGCGCCAGTCTTATAAAATGACGTTAGTCATTTTTCCTGACTGCGTTCTGTAAAAACTGGAGGTCGAGAGTCCGAATCTCTCCTCGCCCACTATTTTTATGGTACTACTTGAATTGCTACTGAACCTTGTGCAGTTGTTACTTTAACTGTTCTTCCAGAGGGTGCTAAATTACCAGTTATAGTAAGGGTTCCTACGCTTCCTGGAGGAATCGTATTTCCTGCAGGAAGTTGAAGGTTAGCAGCAGGTACAATAATATCATTTACATATGCAGAAAAAGCTGTTAAATCAACCTTACCAATATTTCTTATGTAAACGCTAGTCGTAGGATTAGTATATGCCATTGATTCTATCTTCATCTGAGCTAGCATATTTGTTAATGTTTGACTTATTGCCTGTTCGCTAGAAGTAGTTACCTTAGAGAAAAAGGTTGTAAAAGCCATATATCCTAGGCTAGTTAAGGATACGGAAATCATTAAAATTAATACCATGACGACTATGGTAGATATGCCTTTCATAATATTTTTTTAAAGTTCTAAATAAATAAAGCTCTTTTATTGTTAGGTAAAAACCTAAAATATTCGTAAGTGGCTTAAGCATGGTTCTCAAATTTTCTTTTGAGGTGATAATATGAAAAAATTATTAACAATGACTTTAGTTTGCATAGCACTGATAAGCGCATTATCGTTGGCAGATAGTTCAAACGATAAATCAAAACCTTTGGTTTCAGAACCTATGCAACCGATTGATTATAGAAGCTATACCGGATTTAAGATACAACCTAACAAAGATGGTAAGATAACAATGCAGGTTTACCATATGAAAATGGAAGATAAGGATATGTTTTGGTATTTTGTTCAATATTGCGTATATGGTAAAACCGTAAGTACTTGTAGTTATCTATCATCTAACGGTTGGATTGAAGGAAAGATTGCAGGAAACAATTGGATAGTAAAAAGCAATAATTTTAGTGTAAATGCAGGAAAAAATAATGCAAAAATAAAATCTGATTCTATAAATGCAATATTAAATATCGAGTAAATTCTTTGTTTTTTTCCTTTTCAGTTATTTTTTAATATGTTAAACCTTTAATGATTTCTATGGACCGGTGGTCCAGCGGCCTAAGACGCTGCCCTTACAAGGCAGAAATCGCAAGTCCGAATCTTGCCCGGTCCACATTTATGGGCTGGTAGATCAACGGTAGATCGCTATCTCGGCATTTTCTTAAACCGAGTTGGTAGAGGTTTCGGGTTCGAATCCCGACCAGTCCACTATTTTTCTAAAACGATAAATTTATAAGTATGCTCTGAATAGTTTATTTAATATAATTAAAAAAATGGAGAAAAAGTAAATGAACAAAATAGTTTTTGAAACTAGTTCTAAAATAAATTCATAGTAAATTTCTAGGTGAAAAATATGCTTGGACCTCATCTAATGCTTGATTGCTACGGTTGTGATGAAAATAAACTAAAAGATTTAGACTTTGTTCTAAAGTTTTTAGATGAGCTACCAGCTATGATAAGCATGCATAAAATAGCAGATCCTTATGCAATTTATTATCCAGGAAAGTCAGACTCATTTGACAAGGGAGGAATTTCAGCGATAGTAATAATAGCTGAGAGTCATATTAGCATTCACACCTTTCCAGCAAACAACTACATGAGCGTAGACATATTTTCTTGCAAGATTTTTGATATTGAAAAGGCAATAGAATACATAACCAAAGCTTTCGGAGCTAAAAAATTTGAGAAGAAAATTTTAAACAGAGGACTGGAATTTCCAAAAGATGTTCCTAAAGCAATGAAAATTGTTAAGAAACAAAGAGAAAAGATAAATTTAGAATAGCAACGCAGCTATCCCTCCAAGTCCTAAAAGCTTCTCTCCAGCATCGTGCTGAGAAGAAATAACCATTATCTCTACTCTCATCTTATCTGCAAGGTCTAGAACTTCTTCATACTCTCTAATCTTGCTATCAGAAATTAAAAGCAGTCTAACGACTCTAGATTCTATTGCTTCTTTTACCTTTTCTAAACCATAAACAGCTTTGCCGCTACCAGATATCGATTCTAAAAGACTTTCGACTGCCTGAGTCTCTTCTGTTATCCTACTGAGCTTAGTTAATTTCTCTATAAGTCCTTTCTTCAAAAGTTCCTGCAGTCCTGTGTCGCCTGTTTGAAAAGTCGAGTCGATTATTATTTTTTCTAATAGCGGTTTCTCTCTTTCCTTAATGACTTTTTGAAGATTTTCTTTAGCAAAAGCAGGACCAGCGATTATTATTTTTAATATATTTGATTTTGACCTTAAGATGTCTAATAATTTGTTAAGGTATTCTTTTTGTTTTTCTTCTGCTTTCTTCGAGTCGTATCTTTTTCCAGAAGATTCAGAGTCTATATGTATTAGATGCTTGTATCTCTCCTTAAGCATGTAAAAATCAGCTTCATTCTCATCTAGAATACAAACTAAAACAGGTTCTGTTTTTCTTTCTGCAGCTTTGACTCTATCTATTTCCCAACCTTTCCAAATCTTGTCTATTTTCAAAAACTTCTCAGGTTCTACCTCAATAGTATGATAGCCTTTCTCAACGTCTTCAGGCGCTTCAACTATTTTTCCAGTAAGCCTTAACTTTTCCTTCAAGTCTATTTTTTCAACCTGGATTTTCATTATAACTTCTTTTCTTCCAGTCTTTGCTCTTACTAGCTCCCCTTCACGCTTTATCTTTATGCTTCTAGGAGACTTGGAAGTAACAAAGCTACCGGCGGTTATGACATCTTTTAATATTTCTAAATCTTCCTGACTCTCCGGTGTAATCTTAGCTGTATTATGTTTTAAATCGAAGCTGGACTTCATAAACCTCAACAAAAATACTTTTATGCTTATGCTTTTAAATAACATATATGCCAGATTTCGTTCCTGTATTGATAGCGGCTGTCTTGTTACTTGTAGTGCTTCTTATAGTTTTTGGAGGTTCAATGCTTATCCCAACAGGTCCAGGCGGTGGTAAAGCCGGCTCGAAAACAATCGTGCTTGGACAGGATCTGGTTGTCATGTATGTTGAAGGACAGAGTAACGTGGCAAGCCTTAAAGGCGAAGTTTCTCAAGGTCTTTTCGGAAATATCGAACAAAAATCTGACTTTACAGTTGATAATTATAAGGACGCTTCAGAAGGAGTTATTAAGCTTAGGATATGGAACTCCAATTATTATGGTGCTTTTATAATTAAGGTAAACGATGAGGAAGTCTACGGGGGAGTTCCAGCTATCGGCGAGCAATCTATAGTTTTCGATGGAAGTATTCTAAAGGCAAGCAACGTCATAAAAATAGAAGCAGAAAGTTCTGGATGGAAAATCTGGGCGCCTACCATTTATATATTTAATGCTGATTTGTCTGTCAACTATCTAGGTAAAAAGACTCAAAGTCTTAGCTTTGATTTAACAGCTGCAGAGGCAAAGAATGTTTATAGAGCTAGGTTGTTAATATTCGGCGTAAGAAACGGCCCCGGAAACTTGGTTGCTAGATTAAACGGAAGGGAGATTTTCTCAGGATTTACAACTGTTTATACAGATTTTGCAATCGACAACCTAAAAGTTGGCAACAATACCTTGGATTTGTCCACAGAGAGGAATACCATCTACAATTTAAGCTCCGTTCAGATTGTTTTGTTCTTCTAGTTAATTTAATATATCACTTTTCACATTTAGAATTATAATATAAGAGTTGTTTTTATGACTTGGAGATGTTCAAATTGTGGTCACATAAATCAAGATATTAATACGAATTGTGCGCAATGTGGAACTTCTTCTTACGGCGGTTCTCCTCCAATAAAAGCTAGAAAACAGCCTGTAGCAAAAGGTCCTCCTCAATGGGCTTTAAGAAGAGCTGGAGAATGGGCGCAGCGAGAAATGCCTACTCCTCCCCAAACTCCTAGATCAAGATTAACAAATTTATTCGCTGGTGTAATGGGTTTTATCAGGGGACCTGCAGAAAGAAAAAGATTAGCCATATTACAGAATCAGAGAACAGAAGCTGCTAATATGGAAACAAGAATACAGAGAGGATTTAATGAATTTGTAGGACAATCAGCAACGCCAGAAGACATTAGTAAATATAACGAGAATCAACTTAGAGAAAGATCTGAGGAAGAAGCAAGAGAAGCAACTATACAAGCTACAAGAAGAAGAGCAGATTGGGAAGATGAAGAATATAGAAAAGATAAAGAGGAGATGAGAAAAGAGAAAGAAAAAGAAGAGGAAGAAAGAATACAATCTACAAGAAGAAGAGCAGATTGGGAAGATGAAGAATATAGAAAAGATAAAGAAGAGATGAGAAAAGAGAGAGAAGAAGAATACAATAAAAAATTATCAAAAATGCAAGTAGGCGAGGAGGATGTGGACAAAGACCATACAAGATGTGAAAGATGTTGGAAAGTGTATAAGAAATCTGAACCTTTTTGTCCGAATTGTCACTATCAAAACAGAGAATATCATCTAGAACCCGGAAAAATGTTCTGTTATTATTGTAAAGCTGTAATATCTGTTCATGATAAGGTATGTCCTAAATGTGGCAAATCAAATAAAGGTTATCTAGCTACAGAACCATTATCCAAAACAACAACAAAGAGAATAAGTGGAAAACTTTATGAAATTTTAATTTACGAATTAGTTGGAATTTTTGTTACGTTCGGATTACCGTTTTTCGGTTTACCGTCTCTACCACTCTTAGGAGCAGTCATAATGGCTTTGCTCCCATTCTATAGTTTTCTGCCTGATGAACGCCAAGTTCTTAGTTCAAGAGAAACGGGTGAGAAAAGTTTAGGAGGCTGGGGTGCGGGTGCACTTGTACTTAAAAGCAGTGTAAAAATGATTGCATTCATTTTAACGGTTATTCAGTTCACATTTTTAGTTCCAGTAAGCAAGCTAATACCTTTAGGAATTTGTTTCGCATACTACTTTACCCTGCCAACATATTACAAAGTTACTGAACCATTCAAAATGATAGAAGCTTGGTTTAGACTAGCAGTAGGAGGCTTTATAGCATGGCTTATGCTTGGGGCGTTTTCATATACTTCTCAGGCTTGGACTCTAGCTTTTATGTCTGCAGCGTTTTTCGTTACATCATTTCCAAAACATAAAGAGGCGGAGGAGGAGGGAGATGTAGTCAGAGTTAAGATTGAGATTCTCAAAAAGGCATATTCTAAAGAAAATTCTTGGATTTTAGAATTGATTTTAAAGCTTATATTCCTAGGTTTTATGTTTGCTGCCTGGTTCACTTCAGGTATCGGAATAGGTACTTCTAGTTTACAAATAATTTTTATTTCTGTATTTGCTTTATCAGTCTTTAGTGGTTGGGTAGCTGGTTCAGACGGCAGACCGGCATTAGGTATTTTAATGATACTCATAACTTTGTTTGCTTTCACATTCACTGCTACGGGAGTCATGGGTCAGGCAGTTTTCGGCTATTGGTGGCCTCAAGTTTATGCTTTTGGAGAATCTGTTACTGCGCCTTTAGCGCCTATATGGGAACAACTTCAAACCCAGATGGCTGATTCTTGGTTGATGCTATCGAATCCGATGGGCTATTATGATCAAATGGCAAAAAGACAACAAGCTACAAAAACCGTAACTAAAGAAGGAGGAACAGCTAAATCAATAGAGGTTACTAGAACAGAGCTATTTACAACAGTCCCAGGTGAACTTGAACCTGCTTTAGATCCTTTGGTAGGAACAATAGAAGTTCAGAACCAGGGGGAGTTTGATGCAGATTATATAGGGTTGAAAGTATGGGCAACTTGGACAGATCCTCAACTTCTTGTAGAAACATGTACAGGAACATTTTATTCAGACAATTTCAAGTGTAGTTCTGATGTTACTCCAACTATAACTCCGGATGGTAATTGTCAGATTGGTTCATGTGAGTGGTCTAGTACCACTTATCCTCGTGAAATGAAACTCGTTACTTTTGTCTTTACAAAAGGTGACTGGGTCGTACCAGGACCTGATCCTTCTTTGACTGCTTGTATTGATTGTGATATACCTGAAAATGCAACATATGTTCACGGAGGTCAGACAGTCAAGGTTAAAACCAATATAAGCTACTCTTACAAAGTTAATGTTTCTATTCCAGTTGAAGTAATAGAATTTAAGACTTATACAGATTTGCTTCAAGCCAAAGAAATAACATTGCAAGAATTAACATCTCAATACACTGGTGGTCCCGTCAAAGCAACGTTATGGAGTCAAAGACAGCCAATAAGGGCAGGAGAAGCCTCTTTGTTTGTTGCGTCAATTTATAACGATGGGGGAGGTGTTATAGACAAAATAGATCCTTTCATAGTTAAGATACCGAAAGAGTTAATTTATGATCCTCTTAATCCTGAAAATGATGGAAAAGTTGAAAGGGTAAGTTCAACCTTCTATGCAGGTACTATAGGCGCCGACAGTTGTAGTGGTCCGGTTCTTAACGGTAACTTTATTGAGATAACTTGTCGAAATAATATCGCCGATCGTCCTGTAAAACCCGGAGAGTATAAAAGAGTTTCAATATTAATAACTCCTAAAAAGAACTTAAATGTTGATAGAATGACTCGATTAATAATAGGTTTAGCCGATTATGATTATACAAAAACAACTTCGAAAAGTATTACAGTGGCAAATTTCCCATACCATTAAAGTGATTAAATGAAAAAAATAATTTTATTAATTTCAATTTTGTTTATATCAGGATGCGTAGGAATGCCTGACATTTTTAATCTTACTAGTACGCAAAAAACTAAGGTAAAAGAGCAACCACTTGATGTTATAACAGTTCAAAACATAAATGTTCTACCCAAGCCTCCAATCAATACAGGAGATGAATTTTCAATCTCATTTGAAGTTACTAATCTAGAAGAAGAAAGAGATGTGAAAGATGTTTCTTATGAACTCTTAGACACAGGTTTATGTGAGCGGTTTGCGGGGGATAATGTTTCAAAAAGCTTTACACCGCCGTCATTTCTTCCAAAACAAAATGAATTTGTAGAATGGACCTTTACAGCACCAACCGCTGAAGATTTGGTTCATATAAACTCAAAATGTCCTGTAAGGTTTAAAGTAAGTTATTCTTTTGATGCTATTTCAGAAGTAGAAGTTGATGTTATCTCTGAAGCAAAATACATTCAACTGCAGCAATCTGGCGAATTCCAAACATTTGTGCCAACATTAAGCCTAGGAAGAGGTCCTTTAAGAATTATGTTGGAATTCGGGGCTTCACAACCTATAAAAGCAGATACAACTCTACCAATTTACATAACTGTTGAAGATAAGGGAACAGGTCTATATGCTACAATTCCTGATGGTAAATTGAGTTTAACTGTTCCTTCTGGATTTATATTGGAAGGTTGTGGGGAAAGATTTGAGTGTGATGTGACAGGGGGGATATGTCACAACAAAGCAAATATTACGATGATAGAAAAAAAATCACCAACATTCAGATGCTCCTTTAAAACGCCAAGCTCAGTTACAATTGAAAAGGTTTATAGCATAGAAGCAGCTTTAAATTATACTTACGATATCACAAAACAAGTTGATGTAGACATTAAAGCGCTTATATAAATATAGATTTATTTAAGGTAGGCCTAATAATTTTATGAAATATCTTTTATTGTTGGCTATTGTTCTAATTTCTTTATGTACAGATATACCAAACTTTCCAGACATTCCTTTCCTTAACAATCCTACCCAGCCTGGAACTTCTGGAATTGAAATTTCTAACGGAGATATTTATGTTAACGTTAATGCACTCCCATCTGAAATTACTGGAGGAGGCAATATTGTATTATACTTTCAAATAACGAATAAAGCAAACTATGACTTGGAAGGTGTTTCTTTGAATTTATATGATACATGTGTTTTTGAAGGAGGTGGGTCTGAGCCTATAGGAACTTTGAAATCAAACCGTACTAACAGTACAAAATGGACTTTAACATCACAACCAATTACTTTGTCTAGAGATTGTAATATTAAGTTTGCTTTAAGTTATAATGGTAAGTTTACTTTTTACCAGGACGTGGTTGTTTTAACCCAATCTGAATATAATATAAGGCTATTGGATGGTACACTTCATAATATACCAATAAAGACATCGTCCTCTTCTAGTCCATTACAAATTTCTTTGACATTTTCAGAAGAACAACCACTCTTAGAAAATACCAATGTTAATGCGCAGATAAGCTATACCTATACCGGGAATGGTTTCATAGACGTTGGAGCAGGTGCTGTGAAAATAAATCTTCCGAGTCCGAGTAATTTAGAAGTTTTAGAAGTTTCAGGAAAATATTGTACGGGTGATTATGATTCTAGTTTATCTCTAGTCAATAAATTAAAATTCATAAATAAGAAAGCATCTCCAACAACTTGTACATTTGGGGCAAAAGCTTCTAATATGATTGATATAAAATTGTTAACCATAACTGCTAATTACACATATACTATAGATGGTTCAATTCCAGTAAGAGTAAAAGGGTCTTCAAATATAAATCCACAACCCGTTTAAGTTAATTTAAACTATTTTAAATCACAAAAGCTATAAATATATCCTTGATTATTCTATATCTATTAGTGAAAACATGAAAGGAAAAATTTTAATATCATTACTAACAATAGTTCTGATTTCAGGATGTAGCGGTATAAGTATTCCGGGTGTAGATTTAACACCGGGTGTAGGTATTGGAGGAAATGGTTTGGAAATGACAAGCTTCTTAGCAGAACCTACGAGCGCTTTCAGCGGCAGTACTGTTAGAGTTACGGTGGAAGTTGAGAACAAAGGAGGAACTACTGTTCCCGACGGAGATAGTTTAATATATTTAACAGGTGCAAGCTTTAGTGAATGGAGCGGTGGAAGCTCGGCTCTATATAAAAGCATCGATAAAGAGATGAAAGCTGAAGATGTTGTTAGAGGAGTTCCTGCATCTACTTTTAGGTGGAACCCTACCTTGACAGCACCAGATTTAGATGCTGGACAAACAAACAGTTACATTTTAATAGGAAGATTATACAGCGATTATAAAACAAATGCTAATGGAAATATTTGGGTATACTCTGAGACAGAAGCAGAGGCTGCAAGAGCAGCTGGAAAATCACTTTACACACCTTCCTTTACATATACAAAAGGTCCAGTTGGTTTGAGCATAACAGTATCACCCTCTCCAATAATTCTATACGAAGGTGAAAGTAGGTTCACAGTATACATAAAAATAAGCAACCTTGCATCAGGTACAATCTACGCTCCTGGTTCTGTAAGTAGCAGTGATGTTGGTTTGACGATGGATGAGATAAACAGAGTGGACGTTGCTGTAACTCCAGGCACAGGTTTGAGTCTTGTAACTAGTGATGGTTGTGAGGGAACAGATCAAGAACTTGTAGCAGGAAGAGATCTTACAATGGTTTGCGATGTGACTGTTGGCTCTGTAGCAACATTTCAATCTTTCCCATTTGAAGTATCGGTGTCATACGGATACTACACAGAAAGAACAACTAGCGTAACAGTCCAAGGAAAAACAACTACTACAACAGCTTCATGCTCTGGAACACCAGCGGCTTGCAACACATTTTCATGGAGTGCTACAAGCAGTTGTCCCTCTAAACAAAAAGGGTGTACAGACAATACCACTTCAGATCCAAAATGCCTCGGAACTGCAGCCGGTTGCGCAAGTCGTACTCAGGCTGAATGCGGTTCAGGTACTAATTGCAATTGGGCATAGGGTTTATACCTTATTGCTAGAGTAATCAGTAATCCTTACGTAATGTACGTAGAGATACTGATACTTTTTCTTATTTTTCCATCAGCGATAGTCGTGGGTATAAGCTATAAATATGCGTTTAACAATTTGTTAGTAAGGTGAAAACAAAATGAATAAATCTATTTTATTGACTACACTAGCTGTTCTTCTAGTTGCAGGTTGTACAGGTACAGGAATCCAGTTACCATTTCAACAAATAACAATGACAGCAATCGGAGGTGCGGGAATGGTGATATCAGATTTTAGCGCAGATCCAACAGCTGCTTACGGTAATTCCAATGTAAGAGTTATGATGACAGTTTCTAACAAAGGTGGTGCTCCAGTTTCAGATGCAAATTCGTTAGTTTATCTAACAGGTTCAGCCTTAAGCTTAAGTGATACAACAGGAGTTTATTGGCACAATCCAGCAGAGACTATTTTCAAACACTTTGGAAAGACAATGAACCCTGAAGATACTGTTAGAGGAACTCCGGCAGATGAAAAGACTTTAACATGGAGTTTAACAGCACCTAACGTTAGCAGAGGTCAAACAAGGTCTGATATATTCATTGGAAGAGTTTACTACGATTATCAAACATCTGTTACAGGAACAGTTTGGGTTTACTCTCAATCTGAGTCTGATGCATCAAGAGCTTCTGGCAGAACTTTGAACAAGGCAACAATTTCGGCAACTTCAGGACCTGTTGCGTTGACAGTTAAGACATCTCCAGACCCAATAGTCTTGTCTACTGGTGAAAACACATTTTCAATGACAATGAAAGTTAGCAATGTCGGTGGCGGAGCCCTATACAAAGTTGGTGCCGTTACTTACACATCAGGAAGCGAAGACATAACACTAACAATAGATGAGTTGAACAAAGTCGATATCGCAGTAAGCGCTCCAGGTATGACTGTTTCAGGTTGTACAGGAGAACAAGAATTAGTAGCAGGAAAGGACATAACACTATCATGTGATGTAACAATAACAAGTCCACCTACAACATTCCAAGGTTATCCTATAACCGTAACAGCAACATATGGATATAATGCAGAAAGAACAGCAACTGTAACTGTTTCAGGTAGATAATTTTTGTAGATAGCAAAAGGCTATCTACTTAATTATTATTTTATTTAGTATTTTTCTTATTCTTTTTCTTAAAATTCCGTTAGACTTCTCTGTATCTTTGTGCTTCTCCTAGCAGAACTTTCATCAAGTAAAGGAAAGCCATATTCACCATCATAACCGGGTTGGACTTTTACCTTGCCGCTTCTATTGTTAAGTATTAAATCTACAATTTTCTCATTGACTAATAATCTTAATTTTTCTTCCGGAGCCTCTACCAAAACATTTAGTTCTGTTCCGAACTCATTTATTAACTTCATCGAATCTTCCCACACTTTCCTAGAAAAGGTCTGGGTGTTGTAAACAACAGCTATCAGCTCCGATAGGGGAATTAAGGTCTTGAATGGAATAGAATCGTTAGTGACAAAACCTTCTGGTCTATCTGCTAGCTCTTCTACTCTATGAAGAACGCCTATAGTTAATTCCTTTCCACAGACAGAACAGATATTATTATACTTCATTGATTCCTTTGGTTCTAGAAAAACTTTGCAATTCCTGTGTCCATCCCAATGGTATTTTCCCAAGGCTGGAGGAACTTCGCATGTGTAAAGGAACTTTTTCTTATCCTTATTTTTAATTATCTGGCATATTTCTGAAAAACTCGGTTTTTCTAAATCAAAAACGTTAAACTCACGTCCTAGACGTATTGTGTTGGCTGAATGGGAATCGCTGTTTGAAACCAAAGAGTATTTGTCTAGAGAAGATATCCTCCAAAGCATCAGAGGGTCAGCGCTTAGACCTGTTTCTAAGGCGTATATGTTTTTAGTTTGGTCTTGGAAGCATTCCTCAACAGAATCAAAGCCAGACTTGCTTCCAAATATTCCATACCAAGGAGTCATGCAATGACCAGGTATTATCATTATGTCTTTAGAGACGTTCATTAAAATTTCTACAAGTTCTGGACAGGTTAAATTATTAAAAATCGGCCTTCCATCGCTTGATAGACTGCCATATTTTTTCAAGGTTTCATTTATCTGGCTGACTATGTCAAAGTTAGGAGCTAATATAATATTGTGGATCTTCCTTGATTTTCCATCCTGCTCGTAAATGTTAGAGACCTCTGCTTGTAGAATGAAAAATATGTTCTTATCCTTATAGTGGAATAATCCATCAACTTCTTTTAGATTTCTTCTAAGCTCTTCAAACCATATGGGATGGGTAAAGTCGCCCGTGCCTATGATGTTCAATCCCTTAAGCTTTGCGCTACGTTCTAAGCTCTCTAGTGATATGTCTCTACTTGTTGCACGTGAAAATTTTGAATGTATATGAAAGTCAATGAAGAACTTATTTGACATAATTTAACCTATAAAAATGGTGGGCCAGGAGAGATTCGAACTCTCGGTTCCTACCCTGTCAAGGTAGTGTCATAGCCGCTAGACCACCGGCCCTTTCCTCTCGATTAATTTGTCCAGTAAAGCTTTTATCTTATGTATGTTCGGAGCCTTTTTAATTGTTACCTCAGCCTCTTCTTCTATTCCTCCCATAGAGTATAAACGTATAGTGCCTATGTTAAAAATTCTATCAATGAAACTTTGATTTAGGCTATAGTTGGATACTTTTTCCCAGTTTATAGAATCTTCTTTTATGTTAAAAATCCCTCTTCTTTCAATTATTCTAAAATTTGTTATGTAATAAGTGTCAACTTTCCTAAACAACCCAACTATTAATATAAAAACTATGCCTATAACCGGTATGATAATAGTGTAAATGCTATAATCCTTCGGAATAGTTAACCCAATTTTTATTATTTCAAACGCAGAAAGGGATACGACTACACCAACTAAAATAACTATCAACGCTATCAAATACCATTTTAAATAAGCTAATCTTGTAGGTCTAAAAATTAAATAGGTTTGTTCTGGCATACTAAATGTTTAATTTCTTTTTAAATAAATTAGTGCGCCGACCGGGATTTGAACCCGGGTTGTGAGCTATTTCCATTAATTGGGAAGCTCATGTCCTAGCCAGGCTAGACTACCGACGCATAAGAATAATTATTAAGAAACAGTTATATTTTTACAAGTCTTTCTAATCTCTTCTTGTCATTAAAGCTTATAACTTCTACGTTTAATGCTGTCAATTCTTTCTTTACCTTTTCGTCCAAAGCCTCTTGATCTACAACTAAAACAAAGTCAAATCTTTTCTTTTTTGCATCCTGCAAAAGCCTTTCAGAACCTTCGTACTTTCCAGCAAATCCCCAAGCCTCTGCGATGCTTTGCATTTTACTAATTCTTATCTGGTCCGCTCCGATCGTAAATATAGCCATCATATAAATCAGATGTTAAAAATTCCACCCATTCCTTCGGCTGCAGCTTCTTCCTCTTGCTTTATTTTTTCCTTTGCTTTTTCTAAATCTCCCTTCTTTCTCTCAAATACAAATTCCTTGATCAATTCTTTACATTTATTAACTCCTGTATCATCTCCACCTATTAAAAAGAAACTTCCATCATAATCAAGACCTAAAGATTTTGCATCCCTGACAGTTATGCTCTGCTTGGCTGCAACATCAAAATCCATTTTTAATTTTTCTTCTGCTTTTTTAACATTCTCCTTCTTTACAAAGATTATCCATTCCATAAAATCACTTGCTTTATATCATTTTTAAGGTATCTATTTAAATCTTAACTTAAATTACAAAGCGAAGAAATCATTTTTTATTTATCCTACCAATAACAGAGAAACTCACAGAGTAGAAAAGTAAGAATGTTAAGAAGTAGGACACGAACGCGTGAGGTATAGAAAGCCATCCATTGCCATAGCTCATGAATCCTATAAATATTAAAAAATATTCTCCAACCACTCCTCCGATTGACCAGAGTATTAGATTAGCGGCTATAAAGTACTTGCCCTTGTGTTTTGATGAGAACAAGAACCATGCGGCACCGCCAAAAATACATGTCAACATGATTTCAAGCGGAACGGCGAGCACGAAGAAGCTGCTGTTAATTGTTCTCCAGTAACCATATATCGCTCCCCAGTTTTCGAATGCAAAGTCAAATATCATCAGTATAATTCCTATTGTCAATGACGCTTTCAAAAGTTTAATGTTCTTTACATTATTGACACTCACTTCAAACAAAAACCAGATTAACGCAAAGGCCGGGAGTATAAACCATTTTTGGAATATGAAAAAAAGTGCCCCGCCTAAAACCAGTATTAAAGCTCTAATCATTAATTCTTTGGTATTTTTTATCATTTCTATCAAATTATATTAAATTAATGTGCACATTATTAAACTCTTCTTTTAAAGCCCCAAGAGAGATTCGAACTCTCGACCTACTGTTTACGAAACAGTCGCTCCACCAGGCTGAGCCATTGGGGCATAATAGTATAAAACAATTGAAAATTATATAAGTTTTATGAAGGAGGCTATGTTCTATAAAAAATTGAAAGATGCTATAAAATGCGAAACATGCGCTAGAGGGTGTGTCATAGCTGAAGGTCAACTCGGCTTCTGTAGGGTTAGAAAGAACATCAAAGGAAAATTATATTCATTAACTTATGGAAAGATTTGCTCAGCTGCTATCGACCCAATAGAGAAGAAGCCTTTGTATATGTTTGCTCCAGGTTCTCATACTCTTTCCATATCTACAGTAGGTTGCACTTTTAATTGCAAGTTCTGCTGTAATTATGCAATATCTCAAGGTTGGAATGAGGTAACAGGGGAAGAGTTTACACCTGAAGCTGTAGTTGAACTAGCTAAGAACCAAAGTTGCGAAGGAATATCCTACACTTATACTGAACCAACAGTGCAGTTAGAATTTGCTTACGAAACTGCTAAGATTGCATCGGAAAAAGGCTTATACAATATGTTTGTTACTAACGGCTATACAACTCCGAAAGCCATAAAAAAGATTTCAAAATATCTTAATGCCGCAACAGTAGATTTTAAGGGTTCTGCCAATCCTGAGTTCTACAAAAAGTTCTCATTAGTGCCGAAAGTTGAGCCTATATTTGATGCTTTGTTAGCTTACAAGAAGAATAAAGTTTATGTTGAGATAACAGATTTATTAATTCCTAAAGTTGGAGATAACTTAGATGATTTTAAAAAACTTTGCAAGTGGGTTGTAGACAATCTTGGTGATGAAACGCCGTTGCATATACTTCAATTCTTCCCAACATTTAAGATGTTAGATTTGCCTAGAACTCCTTTAACAACTTTGGAAAAAGCTTATGATATTGCAAAGAAAGAAGGCTTGAAATATGTTTACCTAGGCAATGTTAGTCATAAAAAAGAAAGTACATACTGTCCTAATTGTGGAACTTTAGCAATAGAAAGAACTATACTAGGAGTTAACAAGTTCTCATTAAAGAAGGATTTGAAATGCTTGAAATGTGGAAATAAGATTCCTATATTCGGATCCAAATGGATTCCAGATAAGCTGTGGAAATAGTTCTATTTTCTTTGTTGCTTCTTATATAATAAGGTAGGATAAATCTCTTTTGTTAACTGGTTTTCTTTCACTCCAAGAGACTCGAAAGCTTCTATTACTTCCCTTAAAGAATTACCATTTTGATCTTTAGAATTAGAAATTTTTTCTATTTCTGTCCAATCTCCTAAACCTTTTATATTATCAACACAGATTGTTAAACCTCTGAGTGAATATTCTTCTCTTTGACCTTCTAAAATTACTTTAGGTTTTCCTATGCTACCATTTAGAATCTTTAAAGCTGTTACCGCATCTACAGGCGTTTCAGTTTCTTCCACCTCGCCGTCATCAATTATTTTCTTCAGACCTAATCTTTGAATAGGCCTTGGTGGAGAAGGATAAGTTATTTGCATATTTCTAACTCTTAAAAATGGGTCTAGAGTAAAATAAGTATCATTCCCACCATAGACTCTTTCTAATCTAGCATCTGAAGGAAGTCTATCTTTTAGTCTTAGATCAACTCTTCTTTCAATTTCGTAATGCACCATACATATCATCAAATACTTATTATAGTTCCAAGCCTTTCCCCATTTAAAGCCTTAACAATATTTCCATGAGTTAAAGCATTTACAATCTGAGATTCTATTCCAATCTCTAGTAGTTCAGAAACTTTTTTGAACATACCTCCTGTGACATCAGTTGCAGTAGAACCAGTTAACCATTCTTTAACTTTGCCTATGTTTTTGGAATTTATCTCAGATATCAATTTTACATCACGACTTTTATTAGGATCTGAGGTAAAAACTCCATCAACATTTGTTCCATGTATAATTTTTTTGGCATTTAGTTTAACAGCTAGATAAGGAGCAATCTCATCTCCTGACAAAATAGAACATTTTTGAATTTCATCATAGGCAGGGACACCGTAAAGAACTGGAACCATTCCTATTTTCACTAAACCTTCTATCGTAGAAGTGTCCATATGAACCAACTTTCCGGATTTCATGACAGCAGATGCCGATGCCTGACAAGGAAATGCAGGAATACCTTCATTAATCAAGTATTTTGTAACTATGCAGTTCAATTCATTCTGCAATCTCTGGGTTTCTGCAAAGTCTTTCAATTGACTTTCTGTTTTTATACCTTTGCCTATCCCAGTTCTTTTAACAATTACATGCCCGTAAGAACCTACTCCATGAACTATTATCAAAGGCATTTTAAGTTTGTTATAAACAGAAGCGATTTCATTTGAAATTCTTTTTAAATTATCAGAATTTATTTTAGGAATATCGCTAAACTTGTCTGTTATTACAGACCCACCAATCTTTAATACTATTAAATCTTTCATTAGTCCCACTCAGCTTGTGAAACAGCGGTTTTCCATTGTTCATAAACTGTTTGTCTTTTTGGGTCGTTTATTGGTAAACTGTTATTCTCTACTGCTTTTTCTCTTACTTCAAATTCACAACTACCTATAGGAAAGTTATTTACAGGCAGTTTTTCTGTCATATTGTAACACCCTATTTTTACTTAGGAACCAAAAGCTTTTTAATCTTTGTTTTCGTTAACTATAGACGATTTTTTAATTCTTTTGCAACATTGTTATTTGAATTAAAAAATAGCCATCCGTTCTTTTTAACAATATTTAATAGCTTTATATTCGGATTTAATGCCACGGGATGTTTTACTTTTGAAAGGATTGCTAAATCTTGTTCAGTATCTCCAAAACCAAAAGATTTCTCCAAGTCAATTCTATTTTTTTTAACTATTTTTTCAAGAACATCTTCCTTTGTTTCTTTTATTATCATGTTCTGTCTCATTCTTCCAGTATAAATTTCATCCTTTATCTCTAGCTCACTTCCATAAGTTATATCAAAATTGAACATCCTACCAACAAGGCTAACAACCTCTATAGGTGAGCCACTTATTCCGATGGTCATTCCATAATTTTTCATTAGTTTTACCAAATCTCTTGTATAAGGTTGGATGAATTTTTTTACATAGACCTTTACAAATTTTCTTGCTTCACTTCTTACATCTCTTTCTTTAAGACCTTTCATACCCTTTGAATATATTTTAGGAATCTCTAAAGCCATTTTTCTGTATGTTGCCTTGTTTTCCCTATACATCTTAATCCAGTTTTCTATTTCTAAAAACAACTTTTTATCAAATATACCTCTTTCTGATAACTGTCTTGGAAACTCAGATATCATGAATCCCTTGATTAAGGTTCCATCTATGTCAAAGAAAGACGCTTTCATCTAACCAACTATGACCTTTTCTCCTTCTATTCTAACTTTGTCTCCATTCTTAATTTCTTTTATATTAATTTTGTCAACGCAAGTAACGTCAGATATTATTGCGCCAACAGCAACTATAGGTTCGCATTCTTCATTTATTATCGCGACTGGAGCTACGCCATTCTTTTTCATTCTATACAGAACATAAGATCCTACAGTTGATCCTTTACCTGTAGGAAAAATCAATATTTTTCCATTGGTGTTTTTTCCTTCCAAAGGATGTCCTTTCTCGATAATTACACCGGTATTAGGGTCTATACCACCAAAAAACCCTATTGGTTGATCGGAGACGAGAGCTTCTCCTTCTACCTTTCCGTATTTTATAATTCTTCCTTCAAGTATCATTCCCATCTACCATTGATTGCTGCGTTTATACATTGCTCTAGAGAACCAAACCTTACATTTAATTTTGAATAAGTAGGAGCATAGAAGGCAGCTTTACCAGAATTCGTAGCAAGATTTTTAAAGCCAAAATCCTCAACAGGTGCAACCACCAGGCAAGTATCGTTTAAAACTTTTCCTCCACTCTGTTCTATGATTTTAACATAATCTCTTGCTTTTTCACTCACGTTCCTAGAGGTTGTTACCCACAATTCTGCTTTAACTGTTTTGCCTTTAACGAGTTCTGAAATTTTCTTTAATTCGTCCATAGAAGCGTGCGGGCAACCTATACTAACAAAATCTATTTCATTTACATTCGAGTTCAAAGAATCATAGCCTTCTTTCAAGCTCTCTATTGTTATTTTTTCAGCAGAATCATTTATCATATTTTTCATCTTGGCTTCTGGTGTTATGTTATCTATATGAAACAAAGCCACTGCGCCGCTAGCAGCCATTGATGCTCCTAGAACTTTCAAGTTATCTTGGTTAGAATCTTTAATTCCTACAATATATGGAACCTTGTTCTTGACAATCTTTCCAATCATGTTTCCAAGTGCTCCAAAATCCGAAAAATCATTAACTTCACATGTAACGTTAAAAACAAAATCTGCCTTGCGATTTTCATTTAAATGAAAGCCATAGCAAGCTGTTCTTCCAGATATAGCAGCGGCTAAGGCAGACGGACCACCTTCCCTATTAGTTCTAGCACCTATGACAGAATTTGAAAAAGCAACAGCAGAGGACTCGCTCCAAGCAATGTGCTCTCCAAACTTTGGCAAATTACCAATTAAGTAAGGCGTGCAAGAACAAACAGGCGATATTCCCATTTTCTTGAAAGCATCAATAACTCTTAATTGTTTTTTTGCAAATTCTTCCTTAAACCCCAGCTTTTTCCAATTCTCTAAATCCATTCCGGCTGGATTCAAAGTTGTTCTAACAGAGACTCTACCACCTTTCTTTGCCCATTCTTCTAGAAATTCTATGCCAGCGTCTCCTAGATTTTTATAGCTTACTCCAGAAACCTGTACGCTATTCACTTTGACAAGCTTTTCTGCGTTGTAAATCTTACCTAAAGCAACGACTATCTCCATTGCTTTCTGCATACCTTCTCCTTTCTCACCAACAAACATCCCTTCTTCTTCTTTGGTCAGAAACATATAATCACAGATATTTTTTCAAATCTACCTTTCCGTAATTCTCTTTTTTAAAGCCTTTATCTTTCTTGTCGAAAGGAATTGTGGCGTCAATTCCTGCTTTGCATGTTTTTGCCTTTTTACCTTCAGTCAAGTCACCAGAGGGGTCTAAAGAAGAGCCTGGTTGATTTGGCATAACCAAGGTATTTTTATCTGCTTGAAACCTTGTAGCGATTGCCCATTCAACTTCATTCAAATCATAAATGTTAATATCATCATCGACTATTACACAATGCTTTAATGAACCATGCCCTTTAAATGCAGCTTCCAGAGCTTTTCTACCATCATCCTCATTTTGCTTTGTTATCTGTACTATTGCATGCAACCAAGACGTCCCTCCGGGCGTTATTAAAACGTTTTTACACTTACAAACTTTATTTACCTCATTAAAAATGGTTGGTTCTCTTGGCATACCCATCAAAAGTTTATGCTCGCCTTTGCCTGGTAGCAGAGCATGAAATATGGCATCCTTCCTATGAGTTATTTTTTTAATCTCTATTACAGGTTGTTCTCTAATCTTGTCGTAAGTTTCTGTTAAATCAAGGAAAGGACCTTCCTTAGCTTTTTCACTAGTTATCCTGCCTTCAAGAACAAATTCTGAGTCTGCTGGAACTTCTATATCAACAGTTTTACATTTAACAAGCTTAGTTTCCTCTAGAGCATTTGCCATTCCCAATTCGTCAACACCGATTGCCAATGAAGTGGCTCCTGCCAACAGAACAGGAATAGAATTACCTATGCAAATGGCAATATCAAGTTCTCCTGTTTTTTTCAAAGCTGTGTCAGTTCCACGGCTTTCAACTATTCTTGCTGCAAAATGATTTTTGTCTAAAAGCATCAATCTATGAAAACTAGAATTTCTTATTCCTGTCTCAGGGTCTTTGATTATACAAACTGCCGAAGCAACATATTTACCTCCATCCTTCGGCATATATTTTAGAATCGGCAATTTAGTTAAGTCGGCAGTTTCTTCAACTTCTTGACAAAGCCCTCTATCAATAATCTCCGGCTCTTTAAGATTGTTTATAGCATAAGTTAATTTTTCTAGCAATTGTTCTTTTTTAATTCCCAATGCAGATGCTACTAAATCTCTAGAAGAAACTATATTTCCTATAACATGAAATTTTGAATTCTTAACGTTTTCAAAAAGTACGACTTTGCCGTCTAAAGCAGAGAGGATGTTAGCAATTTCAAAATCAGTTGAAACTTCTTTGTTTATTTTAATTAAATTGTTTTCCCTTTCTAGGTTTGCTATAAAGTTTCTAAGGCTCATACAAGTTTTACTCCTTCTACTCCTATTTTAGATTGGAAAGAATTAAAACCGTTGTCTTTATAGACCTTTATCAAGTCATCTGCTTGTTTCTTGTCTTTTGCTAGAACAATGCAACATCCTCCACCCCAACCGCCAGTTGGTTTTGCTCCTAAGGCTTTGTTTTTAATCGCAATTTCAATTATTTTATCCAATTTTTGGGTAGATATGTTGAGTTTCTTTAACTCTAAATAATATTCTAGCATTAATTCTCCAATCAATTTTAAGTTTTGTTCTTTCAGGGCATCTAAGGATTGAATAGAAATTTCTTCTAGTCTCTCTAAAACTTGGTTAACAAAAGTTTGATTCTCTTCTTTTTGTTTTCTAATATAAGGTACGGTTTCTCCTGTTTTGGCAGACTCTCCGCTATCTACAAAAATTAAAGGAAGCTCAAAGTTGATAATCAATGGATTTATTCCTTCAGACTTTTTGTATTGAATGTATCCACCATAAGTTACAATAGAGCTATCTATACCAGAGGGTGTTCCTCCATGAGCAACTATATCACCTTCATAAGCAAATTCTGAGATTTCTTTCCTAGTCAAGTTCTTTCCTAAAAACTTCGAAACTGCTAAGGCGATTGCAGAAAAGGCAGAAGATCCAGAACCTAAATTCTTTGGAATTTCTGAATCATCAATTATTTTGACTGGTTTAAAACCATATTTTTTCATCAAGCTTGCTATTACAAAAAAAGGTGCACTTAATTTTTCCTTTTTTTGGAGTTCTTTTATTTCATCAAATTTTTTATCCTTTTTTAATTTATCAACAACATCAAAAAGCTTGAAAAGCTCATTTTCTGTTAAAGATTTTTTCAAGTCTAAATTCTTTATTTCTAGATTAACGTTATTTTCTTTGTTAGAAGTTACCGTGACAAAACATCTCTTTCCAATACTAGCAGCTATTCCTATCTTATCATATACAACAGCATGCTCTCCAAACAAAATAACCTTACCTGGAGCTGAAGTTTCTATATACATGTTATACCTAATTTCGCTCTTTCGATCTTGGTTGTCCTCCTCATTTCAAGCGGTTCAAAAAACCTATATCTTTCTTTTCATTACAAAGAAATCTATTGCTGATTCAAATGTCTCTTTATTTTTTATATCAGGAAAGTTTCTATGGAACTTTTCTTTCGCCTCATTTGCAAACTCTTCCGCCTTCTTCTCAGCGTAAGCTATAGAACCATATTTCTTCATCATATCAATAATATACTGCACTTCATCTGCCGTTTTATCCTTTCTTTCCTTTTTCATTATCTCAATTACCCTTTCATGATCCTTTCCTTTAGTGTTGTTTATAAGATGTATCAACATAAGCGTCCTTTTGCCCTCGAAAATATCTCCGCCTATCTCCTTTCCATATACTGAACCTTCACCTGTAACATTTAGCAAATCATCCCTTATCTGGAATCCCTTACCCATAGGAATCGCAAATTCGTTGATTTTTTTCAGAATTTCATCATTCTGTCCAGCTATTATTGCTCCTAACCTTAGCGGCCCATTTATAGTATACTCACATGTCTTTCCAAAGACTATATCTTCATAATCCTTGTCTGCCAGCCCCTCTAAATTCCTCTTGAAGGTGGTATACATTTCTATGTGTTGACCTGTTGCAGTTATCTCAAGGAATCTTACAAATTCTTTCAACACTCTGAATGTAGTTTTCTCGTCAAGGATTTGCCTGTTATCTATTAGTATCTTCCACATAATTATGTGTATCATGTCTCCAGCATTGATAGCAAAATAATCACCATAAATTTTATGTAAACACGGCTTACCCCTTCTTTCATCAGAATTGTCTTCCCAATCATCATGAACCAACAACCAGTCTTCCGACATTTGCATTGCAGCTGCTGTTTTAACTGCCTTTTTAGTGTCGCCGCCAAAACCTTCACATGAAAGCATAATTAGAGCTCCTCTTCCATATTTACCCTGACGTATAGAATAATCATTAACTATCTCAGCAAATCCATATGGAGAATCTTTCAACAGATATTTCTGAACCTCTTCCCATATAATAGGTTTTTTCTCTGCTAAAAATTGTTTGAAATCAACCATAAATAAAGAATTATCATAAAGGTTTATAAACGTAACCACGTCAGTTTGTTAACACTTTTATCCTTTTGAAGGATAAACTAATCTTATGAAATTTAATAAAGTTCGAGAGGGAGAAATAGAGATATTCGTTCCTGAAGGAAGAATTTATGATGCTTCTGTATTTTATAATTTAGAAGGCGAGCTAAATAGAGACATATCTGTTTCTGCGTTACAAGTCTTCCAAAGAGACTTTAAGAATAAAATAACAGTTTGCGATGCCTTAGCTGCCACTGGAATAAGAGGTTTAAGGTACGCCAAAGAAGTTTCTGGAGTAAAGAAGGTTGTATTAAACGATAAGAATCCAAAGGCAGTAAATCTTATTAAGAAAAATATAAAAGAGAACAAGCTTAGTAAAAAATGCATAGCAATTAATGATGATGCAAGTATTCTTCTTAGAAAAAACGTTTTCATTTCAATAGATTTGGACCCCTTTGGAAGCCCAAGCGTTTTCATGGATAGTGCTGCAAGATCAATATATCATAAAGGTTTTCTAGCAGTAACAGCAACTGACCAATCAGCTCTCGCAGGAACCTATCCTGATGCTTGTTTGAGGAAATACGGCATTAAAACAGTAAAAACCGAGTTCTACAATGAATTAGGAATAAGAATATTGATTTCTTTTATTATTCTGACTATGTCTAGATATGACAGAGCTTTCATTCCTTTACTATCCTTTTCTGATAAGCATTATTATAGAGTTTTTGGTAGAATAGAACATGCAGGAAAAATTTCTAACCTATTAAAACAATTCAACTACGTCTCTTATTGCCCATGTGGTAATAGAGAAGCAGAAATAAAAGAAAAATGTTGTTGTGGGAGAGACTTTAAAACAATCGGACCGGTTTATTTAGGAAATATAGTAAATAAGAATTTCTGTAAAAAGGTTTTAACGGATGTTAAAAAAAGAAACTTTAAACTAAAGAAAGAAGAAGACAAACTTTTGAAGCTTCTTATAGACGAAGCTGATATGCCTGCTTTTTATTTCGATTTACATCTTATATCAAAGATTCTAAAAAAACAACCTCCAAGAGTTGAAAACTTGATTAGAAAACTAGAATCTAAGGGATTTAAAGCATCTAGGACTCATTTTTCCCCTATGTCGATAAAAACAGACGCCGATATTAAATCTTTATTACTTAGCTTCAAAACTTAGGAATCTCTTTAGACTTTCTAAGAACAAGTTTCCCTCATTTATAACTTCAACTTCATCCTTTCTAATCATATTTACCACTTTTTCTCCAACTTTGCTTATTTTGTAATAATTTCCTTTGGAATGTATAAGGGGAGTTTTTCTAAGATTTCTAAGTCCATTTTTCAAAAATATATCATCCAGCTTGCTTGTAAAAATTAATTCAGAGATATGATGGAATCTCCTATCGTTTCTATCTCTTAAGCCTGTTAGTACTAGAAAATCGTTGATTTTTAATGAATGTGTTCTGTCTTCTAAAATAATCTTCCAAAAATTACTTTTTTCATTAAAGGTTATTTTCATATTACCACAATTATTTTGCGGTAATTTTTGGCTTTAATTTTGTATATATTTGACACTTCCCAACTCTCGGCCAAAAGCATAATGGTCCTAAGCAAGTCTTTGTCCCTTTGTAATAGTAGCAGACTTTAACTACATCTCCTGTTCTAATAACAGTTGGCCTTTGGGGCTTTAATTTTCTGAACACATACTCACCATGAGGAAATCGAAACACATTTTCACCTTTATCACTGTAGCGTAATAATAATATGTATAGAAAGATATTTAAATCTATCACTTTGTAGTGATGATTATTTAAACCTTTCGGAATTTAAAAAGATATTTTCTTAGGTCAATTTTACGGTTCTTAATTGCTATACCGTCTTTGCAAGAAGCAATTATATTTACCTCATTTTTTCATTAAAATCTCTTTGTTGGTCCCGAAACAAACAACCTAAATCTAATATTATCATTTTCCAACTCTTCCATTATTCTTTTTATAATAGAATTTGCTGGGTCAGGCATTAACTTTATTCTATTCTTTACATCCTCAAAGCTGGCAAAAGGACCTTTTTTCCTTTCGTCAATTATATCCCATAAATGCTTTTTTCCTATTCCTGGAAGAAGCTCTAATTGATGCAGTCTTGTAGAGATAGGTTGAGACTTGTTAAAAAAGTCTACAAATCTAGGTTCATTTTCCTTTACAAGCTTTTCAACCACAAAGGGTAGTTCAGATTTTGCAAACGATGTTAGCTCATTCACAATTATTCTTCTTTTTATATGATCTATCTTGTCTCTTTTTGCTTCTCCAATATAAGTCTTGTCTCCAGACTTGAGAATAACATCCTTCTTTACAACTACCTCTAATAAGGAGAAGTATTTGTCGCCTATAACTTGGGCTATTGGTTCCTGTCTTCCGATTGAATGACCTCTCGGAAGGAAATCTAATACTATTACATTGTCGTCTCTCAGAAATTGCATATCAATCAACTATATTTTTTAATTATTTCCAAAATTTTGTTTATTTCATCCTCTTTTAAGCTAAACTTTTCTCTTGAAAATATCATTCTTAGTTCGTCGGGGTTTTTAGGCAAAAAGTTTAGAATCTGAACTAAGGTTTCCTGAGACATTCTTAGAACACTTGAGAGTTCTTCAGATAGCTTTTTTGCTTCTTCAGACTTGAGCTTGGTAAATTTGTTCAAGTGCTCTAAAGCAAGTTTCTGCTCATAACTAAGTTCTTTTCTCTTCTCACGACTAGATAAAACTTCCTTCGCTTCCGTCATGCTTACAGGCTTTGTCTCATTAACTTTCATGAAATCACTTTATAATTAGAATTTGAAACTTTAAAAATTAAGGTGTTTCTTCCTAACGCTTTTCCCTGGTTGGACTATTCTTCTGGTTCTAGCGCAACTAGGGCAAATGTATACTTTTTGTGAAAAGGTGTGAATTTGATATCTAGGTATTTGCTTCATTAGGGTGGGGTCGTTTATCCTAAATCCTCTGTATTTTACAAAGGCTTTCCACCTAGGAACTTGCCTCTTACAATAGGAACATATAACAAATCCTTCGCTTCCTCTTCCTTTTGTATGAGCATACTTTCTTCTGTATGGGGCAGTGCTTATTGGCATTTTATTTTATTAAACTTGACAGTTTATAAATCAATTAAATATATTTAATTTTATGGAGAAGTTTGAATTCATTGACATAACGACTGCGGATGTTGCCTTTGTTGCCTATGGAAAGAGCTTAGACGAACTGTTTAGCAATGCAGCTTTAGCTATGTTTGAGGTAATGATAAATACTAAACAAATAAAGCCAAAAGTAAAAAAGAAAGTAAGAACAAACGGTAATGACTTGGAATCTTTAATGTTTAATTGGCTGAATGCTTTGCTCGTATACGTAGACGGTAATAATCTAGCATTCAACAAGTTTAAGGTTAAAGTAAACGAGAAAAGACTTAGCTTGACAGCAGAATGTAGAGGAGAAAAGATAGATAGTAAAAAACATGAGATAAGAACTGCTGTAAAAGCGGCTACCTATCATAAGCTCGAGGTAAATAAGGAAAACAACTACTGGAAGGCCAAGGTCATAGTCGACATTTAAGATATACCAGTCATGGTTTATAGGTTTGCAGCTCAATCCGGTTGGAATTATTTCATGTTATGGCACTTACTACTTGGATATCTCTTGACGTTAGTAATACCTATACTAGTGGCATACAAATCAAAATAAAACAGCATTTTAAAAATTTAATTATTTTAGTAGTTCTTCTAATCTTTTATTTACTTGGTCCCAGTTAACTATGTTCCAGAATGCTTCTACAAACTTGCTTCTTTCATTCTTATAGTCAATGTAATAAGCATGTTCCCAGACATCAAGAACCATTAAAATTCTAAAATTAGGATAAATGTTTGTGTTGTGCTTTTCTATTTGCATTATTATTGGTCTGTTCGTCTGTTTACAGAAAGTTAGTGCTGCCCATCCGGACCCTTCTACACTTGTTGCTGCTTGCGTGAACTCTCTCTTAAACCTCTCAAAACTTCCAAACTCTTTTTCTATTACATCGCTTAATAAGCTGGTTGATTTTAAGCTAGCTTGACTAGCAGGTATTAGATTATTCCAAAACAAAGAATGTAGGATATGTCCCCCTAGGTTGAATGAAAGTTCTTTTAAAGTAGATTTTATATCTAAATCAATTCCTTCTGCTCTTGCATTATTCAATTTCTCTAATATTAAATTAGCGTTATTTACATATGCCTGATGATGTTTTTGATGATGTATCATTAGCTGTGTTTCTGATATGTATGGTGAAAGAGCGTTGTATTCATAAGGTAGTTTTGGTAAAACATAGAGTTCGTTCATTTATCCACCTCTTTTTAGTTATATTCTGACTTTTTTATATTTTTTCATTAGTAGAGAATTTGAAACAACACTAACACTAGAAAAGGCCATTGCAGCTCCTGCAATCATTGGGTTAAGCAAGAATCCTGTGAACGGATATAAGATACCTGCCGCAATAGGTATGCCTATGGAGTTGTAGAAGAAGGCCCAGAATAGATTTTGCTTTATTTTCTTTATAGTATAGTTACTCAAATCAATGGCTGTTATAACGTCTCTAAGATCGTTTTTTATTAGGACAATCTGACCGGTTTCTAATGCCACATCAGTTCCAGCTCCAATGGCAATTCCAACATCAGCTTTTGCAAGGGCAGGCGCATCATTTATGCCATCTCCGACCATTGCCACAAACTTTCCATTTTTCTGTAGTTTTTCTATTTCTTTTGCTTTATCCTTTGGTAAAACTTCAGCTAAAACAGAATCTATACCTAGCTGCTTAGCTATCGCTTCAGCTGTTCTTTTATTATCTCCCGTAATCATGATGACTTCTTTGTTCATTTTTTGTAGCTTGTCTATTGTTTTATTAGAAAAATCCTTTAAGGGGTCTGCAACAGCTATCAGACCGATGATATTCTTGTTCAAAGCAAGAATCATTACTGTCTTGCCTTGACTTTCCATCGAATTTATTTTATTTTCGACTTCATCAATATTTATTCTATATTTTTTCATCAGCTTTCTGTTGCCAAAAATAATAGTTTTATTATATCTTGCTATAATACCATGCCCAGGTATTGCCTTGAAGAACTTTGGATCCGGAACTTTAATTTTCAATTCCTTTGATTTGTTGATAATCGCCTCTGCGAGAGGGTGTTCAGAATTCTTCTCCGAAATGGCGGCATATCTTAGAATCTCCTTTTTTCCAAGTCTGTCAACTTCGACTATATCCGTAACTTCCGGCTTTCCTTTTGTCAACGTTCCAGTTTTATCGAATACTACAGTTGTTATCTTATGCGCATTCTCCAGAGCCTCTGCACTCTTGATTAAGATGCCGTTCTCCGCGCCCTTTCCGGTGCCTACCATTATGGCAGTAGGTGTAGCCAAACCTAGAGCGCAAGGACATGCTATGATCAATACTGCTATAAAAATGCTAAGAGAAAAGATGAAATCTTGTCCAAGTATTACATACCAAAATAGAAAGGATGAGATTGCGACGATGATTACAAATGGAACAAAATAGCTGCTCACCTTATCTGCCATTCTTTGTATGGGCGCCTTGCTTCCTTGCGCTTCCTCTACAAGCTTTATAATCTGGTTAAGAACAGTTTCTTTGCCTATCTTTGTTGCTTTGAACTTGAAGGAGCCATGCTTATTGATTGTCGCACCTATCACATTATCTCCTTTTTTCTTTTCCACAGGTATACTTTCTCCGGTTATCATAGATTCGTCGACAGAAGAAATTCCTTCAACAATTATTCCATCAACAGGTATTTTCTGGCCAGGTTTTATAATAATAACATCTCCGACTATAACATCTTCAATTAGGACTTGCAACTCTTCTCCATTCCTAATAACGTTTGCTGTTTTTGGCTGCAAACCTATCAGTTTTTTGATTGCTTCTGATGCCTTGCCCTTTGTTACGGCTTCAAGCCATTCTCCAAGTGTAATGAATGTTATTAAGACAGCAGAGGTATCAAAGTATGCATAGCTACCAAAATCAGGCATTAAAGTTATCAATACACTATAGAAATAAGCGGCAGAAGTTCCTACAGCAACTAATGTATCCATGCTTGCTGCTTTTGCTTTTAATGCAAAGTATGTGCCCCTATAGAACATGTATCCGACGTAGAACTGCACAGGGGTTGTAAGAATAAGCAAGATAAAGTTCTGATATGGTAGCATTATGTTGAATATCTCTGGAAAAGACAGAATGAATACAGGTATAGTCAAAATCAGAGATATTATGAACATTCTTTTCATATGTCTAATTTCATGTTCTCTCTCCATTTTTTCTTTGTCTACATGTTTATGAGTGTGTTCTTTAATGACCTTATAACCTAACTTTTCAATGGCTTCTGTTATCTCATCTTCATTTATTTTATTTTCATCAAATTCTATGGTTGCTTTTTCATTTGCAAAGTTGACATTTGCATTGAATACTCCCTTTAATTTTTTAAGTCTAGACTCTATGTTTCTTGCGCAAGAATCGCAGTGCATTCCAGAAATTGGAATTATTATTTTTCTCATATAGTTAATTTATTCTCCTTAACCTTAGATAAATATTTCTGCAATCTCTGGAGCAGAATTCCTTGCCACTATCTTCTAAAACCATCCCACATGTTTTACAAATTTTTCCTATATCTATGTTAGTTCTTTTATGGCACAATTGACAATTTACCACATTTATAGTATGCATATTATCTTCCTCCACATTCGCACACACCACATCCGCTACAGCTCTCACCACCTCCACAACAGCTCCCACTAACCGTCTGTTGAGCAAGTGTTGCTTGTTGGTCTAAGGCTAAGACTTGCTGATTAGATGACTCGCTCAATACGGTAGCTTTGTAAGTTTTGAAGACTTCTAATTCAAGTATTTGTTGCTTTGACGTCTTTGAGTTATCGTATGTTACATTGAAAACGTTAGGTAGACTGAATTGTATTCCAGACACACTGTCTATTTTTTTCAATTCATCTGTTATCAAAGATGCATGTCCTGGACATGGTATGTCGACTTGTAATTGAATTAAAGATAAACCATTATTTATTGCTAAAATTCCATTTGGTTGAGCTGTTGAAACATTGGCTAGTAATGGAAATATTACCATGAAAAACAACAGATTAACTCCTATAGTTGATCCATACATTGTTGATAAGTATTTCCATTTTCTTTTCATTCCAGAAGATGATAACAGTCCGTTTTTCCTCAGATACAAAACTGAAGATATTGTTGCAAAACTAAATGATAATAGTATCAGTATGTAAAAGAAGTAAGGATTCATTAGTAATGGTTTGAAAAGTTCTGTAGCAGCTGTTACTCCGAAGATTGAAGCTAATATGAAAGCTATACAGCCTATATGTGGTACAATTCCATAAATTAGTCCTGATAAAAATCCTTTGCTTTCTTTTTGTTCGATTTTCTGACAACAGTCTTGACTCTCATTATTTTTATTATTCATTTTTTCACCTTATTTTTTGATGAAGTATCTTCCAAATATAATTCGGTTTGTACCCCAGATTACTCCAGTAAATTTTAAATCCAGGCACGCTTATTGGTGTTATACTCATCTTTTTATTTTGCATTTTGAACTTGTTTTCATAGAGCAAATAATTCTTCATAAGAAATAGAAGCATGAAACACCATATCAATCATTGTGTGAAACTAGTTTCATTGTTTTAAAACAACAACATTAGTCATTCCACGTCTTTTTCTTTCTACAAGTCCTTTACCTTCTAATTTATCAAGAATTCGCGTAACTCTAACTTTAGGGAATTTTGTCTTATCAACCAGTTCCGACTGGAATATTGTTCCTTGAGATTCTATAATCTTCTCAAACACAATTTTTTCTTCTTTATCTAGAGTGCTTATAACCTTCTGATAGTTTTCTTTTGTAATTTTCTTAGGTTCAATCTGTTGTTTTAATGTTCTGAACCTAGTTATCCTTATTTCTTCCTTTCCAAAGAATATCAGATACAATCCGATTATTATGATGATAACCATTATTGCTATGCTCAGGTTTGTCTGAAATTCTATCGTACCCCACATAGGACATTCTGGTCCATGTGAGCATGATGTGCTCACTATGTTCGTCATCGCTTGATTGAATGAAAAGATTATGAAACCTATCAGTAGAGCAAGCCCTATTACCAAAATACCTACTATTCTATTCTTCATAAAACTATTATAAATTAGACCTTTAAAAATAATTATATGGCATCAAAGAAAAAATGTCCTAATTGTGGCAACAAAAGTTTAGAACTTATTCTTGATGAATGGGTATGTCATGAGTGCGAATATCATACTCATAAAATAAAGAAAGTTAAAGGAAGTTTTAGATAACTAACCTTTAATAACACCAAGAGGAACTAACCTTGCGACACGTCTGCTTATACCAGCTTCCTCTGTTACCCTTACAACTTCATCTATATCCTTGTATGCCTCTGGTGCTTCTTCTGCCATTACCTTCCAGCTGGCAGCTTTTGACAATATCCCTTTCTGAGCTATTCTTCTTGCCACTTCCTCACCTCTAACACTTTTTAACATGGCAGTCCTTGAAGAAACTCTTCCTGCACCATGAGCGGTTGAATAGAAAGTTTCCTTTGCTGTTTCTGCACCAACCAAAACATAGCTGGCCGTACCCATTGAGCCAGGTATGATTACACATTGACCTGTTTTCAGATGATCTCTAGGTACTTCGGGGTGTCCAGCAGGGAAAGCTCTGGTTGCTCCTTTCCTATGAACATAAACTTTTACTTTCTTTCCATCAATCTCATGTTCCTCAATCTTTGCTATGTTGTGAGCAACATCATAAACAACTTCCAATCCAAGGTCTTCCAGTTTCATTTTTAATGTGTTAATAAAACTTTCTCTAATCCAATGCATAATCATTGACCTATTGGTCCATGCATAATTAGCAGATGCTGCCATGGCAGAAAAATAATCCTCGCACTCTCTTGTTCCTGAAGGTGCATAGATTAATTCTCTGTCCGGCAAGTCTTTCAGTTTATCTCTAAACTTTGATTCCAAAATTCTTAGGTAATCAGTGCAAACTTGGTGTCCTAGACCACGAGAGCCTGTATGAATCATTACTGTGACTTGACCTTCTTTTTCAATCCCGAAAGTCTTTGCAATCTCTGGTAGATATATCTTATCAACCTTTTGGATTTCTAGAAAATGGTTTCCTGCGCCTAAAGTACCTAGTTGCGGCGCTCCTCTCTTCTTGGCTTCATTGGAGACTTTAGATGCGTCAGCACCTTTTATACAGCCCATAGATTCTATATGCTCTACGTCTCTTTCAGTACCATATCCCTTTTCAACAGCCCAACTTGCTCCGTTGGACAGAACTTCATCAAGTTCTGAGAAGCTTAATCTTAATTTTCCTTTCTCTCCTACCCCAGACGGAACGTTGTTAAAAATAGAATCTAACAAATCCTTTATCTTAGGCTTTATTTGATCGGCACTTAAATTAGTTCTTAATAGTCGAACGCCACAGTTTATATCAAATCCTATGCCGCCTGGAGATAAACCGCCTTCATTAAAATCTAATGCAGCCACCCCACCTATAGGAAATCCATATCCAAAGTGCATGTCAGGCAAGGCTATAGAATACTTGTAAATTCCTGGTAAAAAAGCTACATTAGCAACTTGCTCAATTGCCCCATCTTCAACATCATTTAAAAGCCTTTCAGATAGGAAAAGCCGAGCGGGAACTCTCATTCCTTGCTTAGCTTCTTTCGGTAATTCCCATAAACATGAACCTATTTTTTTCAATTTATTTTTAAACTCCATTTTACCACTTTCTACACTTTTTATAGATAGAATTAAGATTTTATAAAATTAAACAAGTCCTAATTTTTGTAAAACTATTGTACTTAATTCTGAGACGTTCATATTTCCATAACAACCGTTTTTAATCTCTTCTTTAATTTTTCCTTTTTCAGCAGTATGCTCTTTTTCGAATATCTCTTCAAAAGAATCCATAGCTTCTTTCCAGATATTATTATCCCAACTATTCCTAGTCTGTATAGCTCCTTTACTTATTTTAGTGTCTATAATCTGACCAACTTCAGGGTTAATATTTTGAGATTTGTACAAAAGAACTGGAGTTTTTGTTTTTGTCTCTCTTTCATCTAATACAGAACTTACCATCTTATCTAATGAGCCTATATAAGCAGCGTATTCTTCACTATTTCCAATTTTCTCTTGAGCTTCTTTATTCAGTTTTTTAAATTGGCTTTCGAATAAATTAGAATCTTTATGTAAATCAGGATGAAATCCGCTTAAAATCAAGTTCTGGAAAACTTCTTTAGGCATATTACTTTCAAATTCCATCTTTTTATTAGCACGATAACTTCTTTCTTCATCCTCTGGTAAAAAAACGTCTCCTATAATCTTTAGATAATCTGCATCAAGATGCTTAGTTAACATGCTCTGCTGAGCTTCAAGATAAGTTTTATTATCTACTTTCTTATCTTTTATTCCATCAACTACAGACCCATACTCTTCGATACTTGTTATAGGTTGTTGAGTCCAACTTCCACATCTGAATAAAGCTCTATCATTAATTCTTCTTGAAATATCTACTGCCGATTGGTCTATTAGAGGAATTCTTAAAGCAATCTGATCCTGAGCAAACAATGCATATTCTAATGAACCAGTTGCAAAATTCTTTACAGCGCTACTAGGTCTAGTGAAAAAGCCTATATCCCCTAAAGTTTTACCATTATTTATGGTCATATAAATCAACTACTTGAATTTTTTTAAAAATTCTTCAGCTGGCATTGACTTCTGCCAAAGAAAGTAAAAATATTCTTTAAAAACCTTTGCTATTATGCTACTTGTGACCAAAGTTCCTGTATAATTAGCAAAATCTTCATTCCATAATGTACCTATTTTAACGTTTACATCTAAACCAGGTTTTGGCAATTTCTGTATTAAATATATTTTATTACTATCTGAAATTATTCCCCTTAAGCTATTTGAATAATCATTATGACATCTTAATTCGGCCCCAACTTTCAAAGCCTTTTTAACATTAGGCACAACTTCCTTTATACACTTAAACCAAATTATTTTGTATTTAACATTTTTGTTAGTAAGTTTTTTTATTTCATCTGCTCTACGATTTATCCAAGAAATGTCTCCAGCGAAAACTAGAAATTCTTTTTTTGTTTCGCTCTGAATTTGATTCCATATTTCTTCAATATTAATACTCCTTTTTGTAAAAGTTAATGTTGTATCGTTATTAGATTCTTCATATTTGACTGGTGGTAATAATGATACTGTTTTAAGAAATTTTGAAGATATATTGTCTATGCTTTTGATTTTTTCTTCTATTTTTCTTTTTTCATCAATTTTTAAAATCTCAAAAAATTTCTTCAAATTAATTATGCTAAACGTTTGAGGACGAGTTTTTGAGATTGAGACTAAACCTCTCTTAGCAAGATTTCCCATAGTATCATAAACCCTAGGTAGAGGTATGTTACCTATTGATGATATCTTATTTGCGTCAGAATTTCCAAATTTAACCAAGACCATACATGCCTTTGTCTCATAATCTGACAATCCTAATTCTCTTAATAAGGATTCTGCCTGTTCTTCCATGCTTTTCACTCTGTATAAATTTAACTCTTGATATGGAAGAATAATTTCCTAAATTTTAAAAAGATATCTGATTTTTCATATATAACGTTAATTGTCGATATTTTGATTACTTTTACTACTGAAGACGAGTAAGTATATAAAACGGGAATTTAAATTATTAGTATGGAGAGGAGTAAAAAGGTCATTTTTATATCTCATTGCCTTCTAAATCAAAATGCAAGACCTTTAGGTGGGGAAAAATATTCTGGTGTTGTTAAAGAGCTTGTAGAATTGTTTGCAGAATCAGGAGTAGGAATTATACAAATACCCTGTCCCCAACTAGAATTTAATGAAGGTTTAAACAGAAAATCAAAGTCTAAGGATTCTTATGATAATAATGGTTTTAGATCAAAGTGTCAGAGGTTATCTTCTAATGTAATAGAAACTATAGAAAGCTACTTGAGAAAAAATTATGAAATTTTGGGGATTTTAGGTGTGGAGCAGTCTTCTACTTGCGGCGTATATCAGATACAGAAAGGAAGACGAAGCATCCCTGGAAAGGGAATCTTCATTGAGGAACTAGAAAAAGAGATGGAAAAGAAGAATTTTCAAGTTCCGATAATAGGCGTAAATTTAAACAACATCTTTAGTTCTTTAGAAAAAGTTCAATCTCTTCTAAAATTCTCTTAGTTACATCTTTTCTAGAATTGAGATGCTTAACAAATTCAATCCAGATTTAATGACTATTGTAAATGCTTCAACTAGCTTTAATCTAGCTTTTTTTAGCTCTTTTTCGGCTTTTAGAACTGGCAAAGATTGATAGAAAGAATTAAAATCTTGAGCTAATTCAAACAGATAGGTTGTCAAGATATTTGGAGAATACTGTGCTGCTGCATTTTTTATAATGTTAGGAAACTTGGCTAATTTCTTAATTAATTTCAATTCTATATCTTCTTTCAGTAAAGACGGATCATATCTTTCGATTTTAGCTTTTTTAAGGATACTCAAAGCTCTGACAAGAGAATACTGTAAATATGGACCCGATCTGCCCTCAATGTCTAAAACCTGTTCCCAATCGAATTTTATTGGTTTGTCATTATCTATGTCCAGCATAGAATACTTGATTGCTCCAAATGCAATTTTTTTAGCGATTTCATACTTGTCTTTTAAATCAGGATTCTTTTTTTCTATTTCATCTAATATCTTTTTTATCATTTCATCTCTCAAATCTTCATAAAGAATTATCGTACCATATCTCGAAGACATCTTTCCTTCTTTTAAGGTAACAAGACCAAAAGAAATATGTATATTTTTTTCCCATCCTGGGAGATTTAACACTTCAAAGACTTTGAAAAGTTGCTTAAAATAGAAATCTTGTTCAGCAGCCACAATGAAAACGGATTTATCAAACTTGTATTTTTTTCTTTTTAATTCATACAAACCTAAATCCTTTGTCGAGTAAAGGGATGTTCCATCACTTTTCATAAGCAAAAATACACCCAGACCGTATTTTTCTAGATTAATAACCGGCGCTCCTTCACTTACCTCTGCAACGCCTTTTTTAATCAAGTCGTTAACCATAGACTTTCCAACTATTTCAGACTCGCTTTCATAAAAATGCCCATCTAAATGAACATCTAATTCCTTTTGTATTTTCCAGAAATCTTCTAAGCATAAATCTCTTAATTTCTTCCAAGCCTTCATAAGCTTTTTGTCTTTAGAATCTAATTTTCTATTTATTTCTTGAACTTCCTTTTCATACTCTTCTTTTTCTTCCATTTTTTGTGTGGCTTTGGAATAGATTTCGCCAGCCCATTTACTGACATTTTCTTTAGGTATTTCTCCTTTGTAAAAGTTATTAAAATACCAAAACCATTTTGCAACGTGAGTTCCAATATCACCCATATAAGATACTGCTATCGTCTTTTTACCACAAAACTCTAAAAGTCGTCTTATGCTTTCCCCAATAACAGCATTTCTTATATGACCTATATGAAATGGTTTGAATGGGTTTGGTTGAAAGACATCCATCATGACAGTTTCTTTTTCTTCACAAGAACCATATTTTTTATCGACTGATTTTAATATTTCTTGGGTAAATTCTGGCCAGTTTATATAGAAATTAACATAAGGCCCTATAGCGTTTACCTTTTCTATGAATTTCATTTTTATTTTTTCAGCCAACTCTTTTGCAATTTCGTTCGGATTTCTTTTTGTTTCTTTAGCTAAAGAAAAACAAGCATAAGCAAAATCTCCAAAATTGTCCGGTTCTTCTGTTTCTTCAATTTTTGCTCCCAATTCTTTAGCAATTTCTTGTTTTAAAGACAACCAAGGATTTTTCATAATAATAGCATAAATTTTTCTTATATATATAACAATAATAATTATGTGGGGTCAAGCTGCTTTCGAGTACTTATTGCTGTTTTCTTTAATTTTAGGTATACTAACTTTTTTAACATTCTATGCTCAACAGATGACAGATAGAAATAGAGAGGAAATCATGATATCTAATGCAGCAATCGCTGTAAATAAGATTGTTGAAGCTGCTGATATAGTTTATTCTCAAGGTAAACCATCACAAATAACACTTTCGATTTATATTTCAGAAAGAGTAGATTCTATAGTTTTTTCTAATAAGATGATTATTATGAGAATTGGCATTAGTTCTGGATTTAGTGATATTTTTGCAACATCTAAAGCTCCTTTACAAGGTTATATTTCAACTAATTCAGGTACAAAGAGAATAAGAGTGAAGGCTGAGGAAAATTATGTTAATATCACGGAAGTCTGAAGCTTCTATAGAATTCATAGTTTTAATAGGAATTTTAATATTATTTTTCGTTTTTTTCGTTGGAATAACTGGAGTGAACAATAGGGATATAAGAGAATCAACGGTTTTTACAAGTGCAAGAAGTATTTTAGATATTGTAATTAACGAAATTAATACGGCTTCTAGAATAGAAGGATATTACAGAGAATTTCATATTCCAGAAAAGCTCTCAAACGGAGAAATATACACTCTGACAATTTATACTGATTTAAGGATGGTTAAAATCGAGTGGAGCGATAATAAAAATTTAATATCTAACATAGTAACAGAAAATATAATCGGTAATGTTAATCCTGGAACAAATGTAATTAAAAATGAACAAGGAATAGTGAAAATAAATGAAGGCTGAGTTATTTTCTTCGGATTTTGTGATAAGCATTCTAGTCTTTTTGTGTGCTTTAGTAATAATAAGTTTTTATTATCAAAACTTACAATCGGATGTTTATGAGTCTAATATTAGGAATGAAATGTTTTCAAAAGCTGCAAACATAGCAAGTCTATTAGCAACAACTAGTGGCTATCCAAAGTATTGGAATAACACCAGTGTAAAGGTTATAGGACTTTATGATGCTGGTAAATTTAACTTAACAAAATTTGAAGAATTAAAGAAAATTAACTTTAATACAGCAAAAACAATGCTTGGTACAGGTCCTTACAAAATTTATATAGCATTAAGAAATGAGACAGGTGATATAATAGAAAATCAGGGCATTTCATATTCTTATGGATTTACCCCTATTAATGCTGAGCAAATCGTTTTAGTCAAAAGATTAGGCGTAGTTAAAATTGAAGAAACTTCAATAAAAACCACTATGGAGGTCATTCTGTGGTTATGAAAGGTTTAGTACTTACTTTGGACTCTGTAATATCCCTACTTATAATGATTACGATGGTCTCTCTTCTGATGTTCTTTAGAACAGAAACAATATCACCATTTTTTTCAGCTCAGCAATTACATTCCTTATCAGAAGATGCGTTGACAATATTATCTGAATCTACGCTCAGAGAAGTTACTTCAAACGATTTAATTAACCAATATTTGGCTAACGACATACTAAGTGAAAGTGATTTGGATAAAAAAGCTATAGATATCATAGGAGCCTTGTGGGCTGCTAACAGAACAGAAGCAGCGAATATAACAAAAGATATCTTAGAAAATATTATACCAGATAATGCTGGTTATCAGGTTCTTATAAACGGCGATAATGTTTACAATTCTTTCGATACTTCAAGACCGTCATATGATATCTCGACAGTAGAAATCTCATCTGCTAGGATAGCCTCTGGATACGAAAAGTATAAACCAACTACAGGCTATGTTTCAAGAGCTTGGGCAACTAAACTAAGGAAAATTACAATAAAAATAATCCCAATAAATTTGGCTTGGGGTGGTTATTCAGATAATAGATACTGGTACAATGGTTACGCTCCTGCAGAATTAAGAGGAATGTGGTCTATGATTCTAAAAAATTTCACTATTCCAAATGATGCAAACATATCTTTTGCATACTTGCAAATGGGTTTTGATAATGATTATACATACATAAAAATTAACGGAAACCAAGTTTTTTACAGCTCAGCGTTAAGGGGGGCAATTAGAGAAATTAACATAACAGACTATGTTTTACCTGGTACGAACACAGTTAATATAACATTTAGGAATCTAAATAACGACATATCTCACTTCCATCCTGGTTGCTATATAAAAATAAAATACAACACCTCTGAGGTAGAGTCAGGAAGTAATGAAACTGTTTTTAATGCCGATTGGGTCAGAGGTGCTCCAACAGCCAATGAAATAATACCATTTTTCGTAAACGCACCTATAAAGAACGTAACTTCCTTTATAGAAGTTAAAGATATAAATGCATTTTTACTTCTTACACTAAATTATAAATACAATTATTCAAATCCATTTCAAAATGTCCTATTGTATAGAGAATATCCAACTCAAGCTTATTGCAGCGGATTTTTAAATCAAGCAATTTGTGAAGCTTATACTCAATGTTATTGGAATGATTCGCCTAGTAACAATACTATTTTCCATGCCACATTTGACGAGTGGAGTACGTCTTCAAATTGCGGAGGAGCAACTTCTGAAGGTTGGAGCGATTGTCAATTGGGTGAAAGCTCACTTTATTGGAGAGCAAGATCAGGAACAGATTTCTATAATTCCTCGTCTACAAGGTACCATGAAGGAGATGATATAGATACTAACAATGCCACTTGGATTACCAAGTGCCTAAATCTGTCCTCATATTCAAAAGCATACGTAACATTCTGGTATAATAAGGCAGCAACAACTTCTGCAAATGAAAAACAATTTATCCTAGTTAATAGAACCGGATCTAGTACTTTCGTAGCTTTGTGGAATTCTACAACTCTTGTTTCTCCATGGACATATAAGGAAATAAATATAACCGATTACACATCTGCCTATACATGTATTAGGTATATGGCTGGTGCATCTTCAGACTCTAATGAAAGGCTCGCTTTGGATGACTTTAAAATAATAGGGACTTTAAATGGTAGCTGTAAAAGTACCGAGGAAGATATCAAGCATAGAAAATATGAAATATATTTCAATGAAACAGGAACATTAATAAAAGAATATAATTCTATAGGAAGTCTTCTAAACACATGGTTCAACACAAGCATCAAATTAGATGACATCTATAACGATAAAACTAATACTCTGGGGATATATGCTGACATAAGGCCTCCAAGAAACGATACTGTAAGTGGTACAAATGATGTTGATTGGCAGCGACTAGGAATGTACGCAAATAATAATACAGCTGGTCATGAAAATGACTATTATAGTTATATAACTGAAAATTCTAACGTGACGGTTTATCATGACGTTGATAGGTATGGTCTAGAATATGGAAAGATTGATGTGACTTCAATAGAAAACTTCACAGACCCAGAATTAATATGTGAGTCTAAGAGTGTGTTGTCTTGTAAGGACGCTGTAATCAACTTAACATTCCAATTTACTACTAGTTTAATCACCTCAAGAGTAATAGGCACTCAATCATGGGGAGGTAACGACAATGGATATAATTTTGTTTGGATATGGAATGAAGGAGAGCAAAACGAATCTAACATAGTTTTAGATACGGATACTCCTCCAGGAACGTTCACCTACTTGCCTGTCAAATTCTTTGAATTAGACAAAACAAATTATGTTAGAGTAGGGGATAAGGACGATGACAGATATTTGAATACTGAAATTTCAACCTTGTTTGGGAACAAACGATCTATAATAGAATATATATTTTCAGTTCCTTCTCAAGTCGGTTATGGAGACGTTTTTGAAAATCAAACCGATGCTTCAAATGATGCTATAAGTAGATTGAATAATATTCTTGGTAACTATGCTCATGCAAGTGATATACAGACAGAGTCGTATAGCGTATCTAATATTCCATATATGTGGGGACCTGTAAGCGTAAGAGTAAGGTTGTGGAGTTAATGAAAGGTATATTTTATAGCTTGATGATGGCAATGTTTATAACGTCTATACTTGCCTTAATAGTTTTTTACTCACAAATCAAGCCTTCAAACATCGATGTTAGTATAAGGTCAAGTGAGATGGAGTATTTTACTAAAAGTATAGAGAACGACTTGACAAGATTTATGGAAATAAACGGCAGAAGAGCCCTTATATCAGCTGTTTCTCAGATTATAGTAAACGGTACCGGATTAGATAATTCTCAATTGAGATTAATAGAAATGTTAGAAAATGGAACTCTTTATGGTAAGCCAGCACCTTTAATAGATACAAACAATCTAGAGCATTGGAAATTAAATATAAGTAATATAGCTTCTAATTTAGGATTCCATGTAGACTTTAAGCATTTAGAAATAAACGTAACTCAGAACGATAGTTTTAATGTTTTATTTAATGTTACTTTGTATGTTAACATCTCTAACGACAATACAAGGATGGGCATTCTTAAAAATATCACCTCAAATGTGATAGTATCTGTAGGAAATATAGAAGATCCTATATTTCCTTTGAATACTTACGGAAGAATCATCAGGTTCATAAGAATTTCTAATGTTAGTAAGAGTACAACTCCTTTAGTAGCAGGACAGAATTCTTCAGGGTATGTGGTTGGATATGCTTTTGTCAAGTCAGACTTTCAACCAAGTGATGTAAATTCTAGTAGAATACTTATAACTAATACAGTTGCTGGTAAAGAAGCTATAGCCTCTGGCTTTGGAGGAGTTGTATCTGAAGGAGACTTGATAATGCCATCAGTACTTTTAGGAAAAGCTATAACAGGGGCAACATCAGCATCAAGTTTGATAAAAAATGAAACAAAAATATATCTGGATGCCACAACAAAAAAGGTCTGGGATTTGAGCAACCTAACTTCGGATATAGTGAATGAATATTATCACAGTTCTAACAAAGGTGCAAGCTTCCTTGACAGGTTAGAAGGAAGAACGAATCTATCTGATAAATATATGTACGGTTTAGAGACATTTGTCAATATCCAAGATATGTTAGAGGCAGAAGTTCCTGCAAATACCGGAAGTAGCGTTTTGGATTATAGATACTGGAACAATACAAACGGGGTAAGTATAAGAAACGGCAACTACGATTCAGTTTATAATTGGTTTAAAATAGACTCAGAGAGTGCAAATGAATATGGAATAATAGAATTGATACAGTAAAAAACTAGCTATATTGCCTAAGCATAATTGAGTAATTTTCATTAATTAGAAGGTTGCAACCATAAATACCTCCAGCGCAGTCCGAATATGGACAATCTGTCTCATTATTTATTAACCATCTAATTGTGCCAGAGCCTGTTGTTTCTGATAAACAAGCATAAGTATCTCCTTGAACATCTAAAGAAAAAGGGAGAGATTTTGTTTCATTGAGAACGATGTCATTAAAAGTATAGTATATTGAAACTTCTAAGTTATGAGTAGAATTAACAGATAAGGTGAAGTTGTTTATGACTCTTGGAGCTGCTGTGCCGGAACCACCTTTACCAGGAGTTGTTCCACCAGTTTCACTTCCTCCAGTTGTACCAGTTTCATTTTCTATCTGCCAAGGGAAAAGTATAGGAAATCTGAAGAAACCTTTATCTTCTTGGGTTTGGTTCCCTTGTGTTTGTGGTTCGTTTAAATTAGGAGTTTGGAAAGTTGAATAGTAAACAACTACAACTATTAAGATTAATGTTATTACTAAAACAGACAGATATCTCTTTTTCATAAAGATAATTGTTTTATAATTATATTAAAACTAACATTTGCTAAAACTTAATTTTATATGGAACAAATCAATTAATTTGATTAGGGAAAGTTATGGCAGATATGCTAATAGAGACACAAATAGACGAACTTGCAAGAATAGTAGCTGAAAGAAAAAAGGTAACAGTGCGTGATGCTGCTAAAATATTAAAAACAAACGAACCACAGATAGAAGAATGGGTAAGAATTCTTGAGGAATATGGCTTTGTAGAATTAGTTTACCCTGCTCTAGGTGAGCCGCAGATAATTCTTAAAGAGGTTAATAAAAAAGACTTGATTAAAAATGAAAAAAACTTGGAAATCAAAAAAGTAGCTATTGAAGAAAAGACTAAAATTTTTGAGAAAAAGGTTGAGAAAATAGGGAAAAAGGTTAATTTGAGTAGTAAGGAATTTACTGAATTAGAAGGAGATTTAAAAGACAAATTAAATGAATTAGATAAAAATCTAAAAATAGTTGATAAGCTTGAAGGTACAAAAGACGAAATAACTAAGAAATCTGACGAAATAAAAAATGTAGCAGATTCTGTGAGTAAAGAAATAGATGACATAAAAGAAGAAATAGACCAAATGGAGGGCAAGATAAACGAACATATAAAAACAATGGAAGAGCATGAAACCAACATTAAGGATATGGAAGAAGATAAAAAAGTAATAGAAAATGAGATAAAGAACTTGGAAAAAGAAGTCAAAATAGTTAAATTATTATTAAGAAAACCAATAAAAGTTTCTGTAATTAACTTAAAAAATATTTTTGCCAAACACAAAGAAAAATCTCAGAAAATTAGTGAGAAGAGAAAAGAAATTCATGAAAAGGCTCTAAAAATAAAGAGCGTCGTAAGTAACAAAAAAGAAAGAACCAATCGTAAAAACTTTTTCAACTTTTTTAAAAAGTGATCTAAATGGAAACTTTAGGAAGCTATACCATAATTGCTGATAATGTCCCAGCAAAAGTTGATATTATAGTAAAACCTGAGGAGTATACACCGATTTATGAAATAAAATTCCCTACAATAGAGCCTGCTACTCAAGCTGTTTTAAACTCTTTAAAAGAAAGGTTAATAGAGATTGTAAAAATTGAGATATCCGAGATTCTTGACCCAAAGGCAATGGAAGAAATTAAACAAAGATTCTTAGAAAGCGCTAGAAATGCAATAACTCAAGAACTACCAATGGCTAGTGAAAAAGAAAAAGACATACTGTCTGGAACTATGGTTCATGAAATGCTTGGTTTAGGTAGATTAGAAGTAGTTTTAAATGATGACAATCTTGAGGAAGTTGTTATTAATAATTCTTCAGAACCTGTGTGGGTTTTTCACAAAAAAATAGGCTGGCTAAAAACGAATATTGTCATTCCTTCAGAAGAGCAGATATACAATTATGCCAGTTTGATTGGAAGAAAGATTGGAAGACAGATTACAAATTTGAATCCATTAATGGATGCTCACCTGATAACAGGAGATAGAGTTAACGCTACTCTATTTCCAGTTTCAACAAAAGGAAATACTATAACCATAAGAAAGTTTAGAAGAGAACCTTGGACAATAATTCATTTCATAGATCCTTCTGAAAAAACCATGACAAAAGAGATTGCCGCTTTGCTGTGGTTATGCATGCAGTATGAATTGAACATTATAGTTGCTGGAGGTACAGCTAGTGGAAAAACTTCTGTCTTAAACGCCTTAATGCCTTTTATGCCACCAAACCATAGAATTCTTTCCATAGAGGATACAAGAGAGTTAAGGCTTCCAGATTTCTTACACTGGATTCCTTTAACGACAAGAGAGCCTAACCCAGAAGGTAAGGGGCAAGTTTCTATGCTTGATTTGCTTATAAACTCTCTAAGAATGAGACCTGACAGGATTGTTGTAGGAGAGATAAGAAGACAGTCAGAGGCAGAAGTTCTTTTCGAGGCTATGCACACAGGGCATAGCGTTTACGCAACTCTACACGCAGATAGAGCAGAACAAGTATTAAGAAGACTAACCAACCCTCCAATCAATGTTCCTGAAAGTCTTTTAGAATCTTTACACTTGGTTCTAGTTCAATATAGGCATAGAAGACTTGGAATAAGAAGGACCATCGAAGTGGCAGAATTTATACCAGGGGAATCTGGCAAGTTTGGTTCAAGGTTAGAGACACTATACAGATGGAAGCCACTAACCGATACTATTGAGAGAGCTAGGAGTAGTATAAGGTTGATAAATGAAATAAGGATGCACACAGGTATGACAGACGAGCAGATGGAAGCTGACCTTCAGGAAAAGGAAACCGTGCTTCAATGGATGCTTGAAAACAAAGTTAAAACTGTTAATGCTGTAGGGAAAGTTGTCGCTGAGTATTATCATGATAAAGATAAAGTACTAAAAATTGTAAAATCCGGAGGAAAACCAGAAGCAATTATTGGAAAAGTTCTTGCAGAAGAACTTAAAACAGTTGTTTAACATGGCTATACCGTTTGTACCATTTCCTTTGAAGACTGCCATAAGAGAAGCAAAGGTATTTGAAAGATTAGGGATGGTAATTTCTAAATCTACACCTTCTCTAAAGTTAGATCTTTTCCAAGCTGAGATAGACATGCTCCCAAAGGTATATGCTTCTATAGTAGCCCTAACTACAATATTTTATTTTTCTGTTATGACGCCTATTATATTCTTAGCAGGGCTCTTGGCTAAAGGTGAGCCTGATTTTTTTCTTCCTTTAGCTGTAGGTAGCATATTCTCTATTTTTGTTTTTTCATACCTTATGAGATATCCCAAATTTGTGGCGTTAAGAAGAATAAAAAAGCTTGATAAAGATTTGTTAGATTCTTTACAGCATATTCTTATAGAAATAAAATCAGGAGTTCCTTTATTTAATTCACTTATAGGGATAACTGAAGGTTATGGAGAAGTAAGTGATGAATTTAAGATTGTTGTTAAGGAGATAAATGCTGGAATACCTGAGATTAAAGCATTAGAAAGGGCTTCATTAAGAAATCCTTCTCTACATTTTAGAAGATCTTTATGGCAAATAACTAATGCGATGAAAGCAGGAAGCAATGTGGCTTCCGCTTTAGAATCAATAGTTGACACTTTGACTCAAGAGCAGATAATTGGAATAAGAAAATATGGTCAAGAATTAGGTCCGTTTACTTTAATGTACATGCTTATTGCCGTCATAATGCCGACTTTAGGTATAACATTCTTAATTATTCTATCTTCGTTTGCTGGAATAACATTCCCAGACACAATGTTTCCTTTAATACTTCTAGTTTTAGGTATTTTCCAGTATTTTTATATGGGAATTATAAAAACTAAGAGACCTCCTTTGGTGAGCTGATGATAAGATTAAACTTGCCGATTCCAAAAAATATAAGACTTAGAGAGAAATTAGCATTTTTTACGCCAAGGAGGTATAAAGAGTTTCTTAAAAAGCAGATGATATATGCGGGAATGAAAGAAGAGATTACAGAGAGATTCATAGGCTTCTCATTCTTCTTTACAATATTCTTAGGCTTTGTTATAGCTTTTGATTTATGGCTTATAGGATTTGGACTAATGGGAATCATTTCAGGTATAGGAACTGGTCTTATTATTTTGATTCTTATACAAGTTTCTATCATTTTAATAGCCGATTCAAGAGCTGCTGAAATAGAAAAAGTTCTACCTGATGCTTTGCAGTTGATGGCAGCAAACGTAAGAGCTGGCATGACAATTGATAGGGCAATATGGCTTTCTGCGAGACCTGAATTCGGGGTTTTTGAAGAAGAGATAAGAAGGGCTGGGGCAAAGACAATCGGTGGTAAACCTATCAAAGTTGCCCTTATGGAAATGTCGGCAAGAATCAAGTCTGAATTACTTGAAAAGACCTTTAGGTTAGTGATAGAAGGTATAGAATCTGGGGGTGAATTAGCTCATTTGCTTGAGGAAACTGCAAGCAACGCAAGAACCGTCCAGTATTTAAAAAAAGAAATAAAGTCGTCTGTAACAACATATTCCATTTTCATATTTTTTGCGGCGGTTCTAGGAGCTCCTATGCTATATTCAATAAGTTTGTTTTTCGTTGAAATTATGACAAAACTTTGGTCACCCAAAATGTTAGGTGGGGCTGCGGTAACAGGCTCTACTATGGGTGGTGGAATGCTATCCAGAGCCGGTGCACCAACTATCGGAGTAGATCAACTATTTTGGTTTGCCGTTTCATCTATAATGCTAACAACTTTCTTCGGAGGATTAATAATAGGTTTGATACAGACTGGAAGAGAAAAAAACGGCGTAAAGTTCATTCCAGCTTTAATGGCTGGTGCTTTGTTTATGTTCTTCATAACCCAATTTTTAATTAAAATACTGTTCGGAGGTTTCTTTGCTTTCTAGATTCCATAGAAACCTTTAAGTATCAAAATAACAAAATAGAATTTGAAAAGGAGGTATGTTTATGAAAGGACAGACAGCAATCGAGTACCTAATGACTTACGGATGGGCTATATTGATAATTTTGATAGTAGCCGGAGTACTAGCTTACTATGGAATATTTGCTCCAGCAGGATTCTTAGCACCAACAGCCAGAGGTTTCGGACAAGTACAAGTACTTAATCCTTGGAGTGTAGCAGGAACAGCTGGGACCATGACTTTGAATCTAGAGAACAGAGTAGGTGGCACTATAACAATAACAGATATAACTTTTAGTGATGATACAAATACATACTCTGGTGGAACTTGTACTGGTATGACTACTGCAATAAATTCAGGTGAAAAGAGTGTCGTATCTTGTGCACCAACAACTGGTCCAGGCGCAGCTACAGGTAGTAGTTATACATTGACAGTAACAATAACTTACACTTATCAAACTGGAACTTTCACATCCACAGGTACTATAAGCGGTACTTATAGTTAATAGCTTAATCTTTTTGGCATTTTTGCCTTATTTTTTTAATCTTTTTTATAAACTCTTTTCTTCCATTTTTGTAGATTTCTACACATATTACAATACATACTATACCAAGTTCCTTTAGGCCAATCGTTTGAGGCGCATGGACGTTGAGTTGTTAAATCTTTTTCAGAGTTGTAGTCATTCTTAACTTTCTTTAACAAACTTGGCTCACTATACTCATCTACGTAGATTTTCAAGTCATTTAGCTTTACTTCCCCATTTTTTTCGTCAATGATTATGTCGTTACTTACTTTAGCAGTATACATTTTATCTCCTCTTTTGCAAATCATACATGTAGAAATTTGCTTTGTCTAAAAGATCAGGTAAGCTATGAGATATGTCTCTAGCTATTACAATATCATTTGATTTTGCATCTGCGTCTCCGTGAATTCCAGAGAAATATTTGTTGCTCGTACAAATTGAGTTTACGCTAATCTTTCCATAATATTCGGTCATTTCATCCACCCCTTTGACTTTGCGTGAGCTTCGTACGCAATCTCATTTCCGTGACTAAGTGATTCAGCCAAACCAGAAGCAAGGCTTCTTGCAGTTTCCAAATCGTTTGAGTGAACAGAACCTTCTCCGTTTATACTACAATAATCCTTCCCAGACCTGACAGTGCTACTGTTATGGACTTTTCCATAGCTCATGGCATCACACTCTTTTTCACCCAAGGTGCAGCCGCTCTAACTTCTTCCTTATCACTTCCATTAATCTCAAAGTTTCTTTCAAATGTTGTGTAGTTCTCATCTCCGTAGAGTTTTCTTTCATATGAACTTTTCATGTAGTTTGGTGAATTTTTATTCATATAATCACAATCCAAAATATTTTCTCCCGTGCCCTTCCTTGAACTTTCTGTCGAACTCGTCGCGAAGAGCGCCTCTGACGTCTGTACGGTCGCTAATTCCGCTAACTTCTATCTTTTCAATTCCCCAAGTCCTCATTGCACCTGGCAACTCTGGACTATCGTAAACGCCAGAGTGATCTGTTCCAAAACTGTCACGATAGTCTGTTTCAACGGATGTCTTTTTTCTGTTTACTTCGACTTTTATAGACATTTTACCACCTCTAAGAATTTTTTACCAATAAATTGAGTTTTTCCAAAGTTGAGAAGACGTTGCCTGTGTTCACAGGAATTATCGGAACTTGAAAATTCTTCTTTTCCATTTCCTTTTCTAACTCTTCTGTTAAAATTCCCTTTCCAGGAACTATCTTCTTTCCGTTTTCTATTCTGTTGACTCCACATGTCGGAGAAAATTCAACTCCTAATATCCCAAGAACAGCACAGTCTTTTTCTAAATAATTTTTAACATCTTTTAAAATTTTCAAAGAAATTTCTCTACAATAGTTTCTGTAATTTTCTTTTCTTTCAAATCCTTTATTCAAAACTGGGTTAAATTCAACTTCTGGGCAAGGTAGTTGAATAATTCCAATCTCAGCCTCAGCAAAAAATTTTACAATCTCTTTTATAGATTCGTTTGATTTTCCATATTTTCTTACATTTTGATTAAGTATGCAGTGCGGAACGAATACAACTTTCTTATCCATAATGGAGATATGGAAAAATAATTAGCTTATAGAGTTGCAACTACCATTGGTGGTAACGATTTATTTAGCAATTGACGTAAATCGCTTTTTGTCGTGGTTAAATATATATTGCGACTTTCTTAAAAAATAAAAACGCGATATTTACGTACGCAAGCCAAGTCTTTAATATAACTGCTGATTTCGATGGAACTTTTACAGATTCTGAGAGTGGAATTGAGATTGCTAAACGTGCTGGAAGAGAAAAGGAAGCTAAGGTAATATACCATAATCTTCTATCTGATTGCGAAAGAATTGTAGATGAATCAAAAACTACCGATCAACTAATAAAAGGGGTTGAAAACTCATATAGAAAGCATTTAACAGAAGGCGCCAAGTTACTGAAAGGTTCTCCAGTTTCTATACTTTCAGAAATTCAATGCAAACCTAATGGTAATTTTTTAAAAATTATGGAAAGAGCAAAAGAAAAGAATGGATTAAGAATAGCAAGTTATACGGACGAGGAAATAGTTAGAGGTTTTCTTGAACAGAATAAAGAGAGTATTCCTATAAGTCATGAGATATCATGTAGCAAACTAGAAGCAGTAGGTGGAAGTCTTACAGGCATGTTTTCGAAAATTCCTTATAAGACCGACGGTTATGCAGGGGGGGATGTATTTGAAGACAGCATAGGAGGCATAAAACTTTGCGATGAAGCCCATAGAAGAGGTTATCAAGTCCATGTTGTAAGGGATGGTGGTAAGGCTAGATTGCTTGAAGAATCCCTAAGAAAAATTGATATTGATTATTCTTACTTGTGATTACACCATTTGATTTGGAAACATTGTGAAAATCGAAGAACCTATCGAAAACCCAAGTGAAAGATATATAGCTATCATAAGGACGTAAATCGTCACCAAAAATCCTACGAACGTAACCACCATATCTGTAGAATAAAATTCTTTGATTGCCCTGAAATAAATTGATAGGCTTAAAGCTGTTGTTATTGCTAATGCTAAGAATCCTAAAAGTCCTCCTAATACCACGTTTATAAAAGACAAGATAGTTGTTACTAGAATTCCTATCGAGATTGGCAATGAGCTATAAGTTGCTGCAGTCAATCCATCATAATATTTTCCCTTGCCTCCAAGAACATTCATTACAATGTTTATAATATAACCATAAAATAAGCTGAATAGAATTCCAAATAAGAAAATAGCCAAAGCAGAACTTAAAGCTATAAGAGGCGTTCCTATTCTGTAAAGTGTAAAAGAGAAGCTTATACCAACCATGATCCAAGATATCACTAGGATAAGTAAAGTCTTGTTCATGTTTCTATCTTTCTTAGCTTTCAAAATAGCTTTTACTGGATTCATTAAAATGTCTCTTATCACTTCCATTACTTCACCTAATAATTATAATGGTGTTTTGTTTATAAACTTGTATTCATACCGGGATAGTTAAGAACAAGATTACTTCAATTGCTATTAAACCAACAGCAATTCCAAAAACGTGGATTGGTTTGAGCTTTATCAATGAGTCTCCTGATTCTTCGTCGTACCTTACCAATCCTGCTACTCCTGATGGTGTCCTTAGTTTTTGTTTTTCAGCCATTTTTATCAGTTATTATTATAAATCTAAAATTTAAAAAGGAGTGTGTGCTGGGCATAATCCATCTTCTGTGAGCAAATCCTGTCAACACATTCATCTCTGCATGATAGCATTTGTCTAAGCGATCTACCCGTCCCTCTTTCTTCATTGGAACAATCTGATCTTGCACCTTGCCAGCGATTTCATTCGGAACATAGAGCCCCTATGAAAAGCTTAAGCCTCTCAGCTTAGTTCTCATGAACGGCAATTTTAAGGTGGATGGAGCTTCCTCACTGCAAAGCAGCGATAGCTATCTGCCCAGCTCACAAAAATTTATTAAACTCTATAGTTTAAAAATCTATTTCTTCTTCTTTTTAGCTTTAGTAGTTCCACAACATCCACAACTCATTTTTTCACCTCTTATAGTCTATTTATCATATCTATACAAGTTGAAGTTTTCTTTATTGCATTGATCAAATAACTCTTATTCGGTTCAGGAACTTCTTTTGAAAGCAAATCCAATACCTTTATATCGTACTGTAATCTTTGGGTAACATTTTCTTTAATGTCTAAATCAATCACGTATTTTGTAATAATATCTGTCATATCTGTCGAGTTCATTTCTAAAATAATTTTATCAATCTCTATTTCATAACCGTTCTCTATTGTTGGGATAAATTCTAACTTACTCCTGTTTACTAGAACTTCCATCTCTCCAATCCTTCTTTCAATTAATTCTAATGAATAGTCAATCCTCATGGTTGAAGAGAATTTTACGAACCTAAAAAGTTCTTCAGCCCCTCTTTGAAAATTCCACAAGAAAGCAACATCAGGAGGTATTATAGTTCTATCTTTAAAGGTATAGTTCTGAGCGAATACAGTAGAAGATAAAATCGTAAATAACATTAGTGAAGTTATTAACAATTTCATATTTCAGTTTTAGATTTACTTACTTAAATTTCTATACTTCACAGTAGTTTGTTTGAAAAAAGAAAAACCAGCAAAAGCATTTTAAAGGGGTTTACTAGCTTTTAAGAGGTTTAAGTTAAAAGGCGTTGGAAACAGCGAGCTGAACACATCGCCGAAGCTTTGTGCGTACACTCCTGTCCCATTAAACGGATCGTCTATCCGTGCCAATTACCTATTTTTCCCAGCAGTTTCCATCTTAGATGCTTTCAGATGTTAACTGTTATGGCGTGGCTGCCCAGCATTGCTATACAACAACTAGTAAACCAGAGGCCACAGATGAGCGTTCCTTTCGTACTTGCCCATCTTTTGGGTCAGGTAATAACACCCTCAGTAGATATAAACCGTACTGTCTATGTCGTCTGACGTAGGAATTATGTTAATGTTGCTCTTAAGACAGTTTGTCAAGTCATCACAACATTAATGATTTCTTGCGACAACAGTATATCTATGGTTCATTAGCTACTCCATTAGCGAATGTTTCGCATTGGGGCGGTCCATTCATCACCACTTGAAACTCTACTGAAAAGTTTCTTCGAACAAATTTATCATACCTGGTAACATGATATCATGGCTAGCTAGCGCTAACGCTCATCATGCTATCTTTAGATACGAAGGAAAAGTAATTACGAATATTCTAGACTTGCGTCTATTCATCTATTCGGAATCAAGACCCACGTCAAATCACGACGTACTGAACCCAGCTAACGTCCCCTTTTAACCAGTGAACACCTGTACCCTTGGCCGCTACTGCACGGCCAGGAGAGGGGGAGCCGACAGCGAGGTAGCAACGCGCGGGGTCGATAGGAGCTCTCGCCCGCCACAACTCTCTTATTCCCGGGGTAGCTTTTCTGAAGTCACCGACGTCCATCAAAGACAACTCGGCGTATCGTTAACCCATGCTTTCACAATTGGATTCATTACTGTGTTGAATCCAATAAATGATCCTTTTGCGTTTACACTCTACTCTCCATTTCTGACGGAGATGAGGATCACTTTGGGCGCCCATGATCTCCTGTCATGGGCGTACCGCCCCAGCCGAGCGGTCCACCAATCGGTGTCCCCAAAAAGTTATTTAGGTAAGTCGTACAGTTACGAGAAGGCAGTGTTACATTGTTGCCTATTCAAAGCCCAAAAGCTTTGACTTGACAGCTCCTGCCTACGCTATGCAATCGCAAGCGTACAACAACGACAGGCTACCGCAGAGCTCCACGGGGTCTTCTCTTCCCCCTGAGGGTCCGTGGCCTTTTCGCCACGAAAGTAGGTTCGCCGAGCACCAGCCCGAGACAGCGAGGAAAACGTTAAGCCATTCATGCGGGTCGTCATTTAAACGACAAGGGACTACGCTACCTTAAGACGGTCAGAGTTACCGCCGCCGTTAACGAGGGCTTAGGCCGGTTGAAACCAGCTTTAACACACTCGCACTGGGCAGGCCTCACTGACTATACAAAAGATTTCTCTTTAGCAGTCAGCTATGTTTTAGTTAAACAGTCGTTCCCTCCTTGTCACTGCGACCTATGTATCTCTACATAGGCAACCCTTATAGCGAACATACGGGTCTAGATTGCCGATTTCCTTAGGCTGGCATTACTCGAAACGCCATTGCTTTTTCAGCAAGGGTACCTGTATCGGTTCTCAGTACAAGCACAGACAATCCTTTCTAATTGCATTTTCAAGGACTCTAGGATTTTACTGAACTCCACTATACAGCAGAGCTATTCGTAAATTCAACTAGTTCTCTCCTTGACGGAACTTCCCAGTTTTAATTACTTAACTTGCGTCAGCATATCCTACAGTGTCTGCAATTAGACTTGTGTCACCACGCGTATGTCTGTGGTATCTGGATATTAACAGATTTCCCTTCCTCTACAGCAGTTAAGAGTAGAGTTAGGATTGACTAACTCACGACCAATGAATGTTGTCGTGAAACCCTTGCCCTTTAGGCGGAGAGGATTCTAACCTCTCTTTGATGCTACTACCAACAGGATTTTCAATTCTATGCGGTCCACATCTTCTTGCGAAGATGCTTCTGCCCACACAGAACGCCTTTCTACACTATTATTTTCATAATCTGGGGTCTCGGTAGCTAACTTACTCCCGTCCATTTTCGCCGCACCAGTCCTCGAGAGGTCCGTTATTACACGTTGATTATCGGATGGCTACTTCTGAGCCTACCGCCCTCCTGTTTTTGGACTGATACAAACTTTATGACTTAGTTAGCTTGAGGGACCTTAACCCCAGGCAAGCTTGTTTGCTTTTCGGACACTAAGCTTACCCCAGTGCCCTCACTCCCATCTTCTCAGACGTTAACAGATTATTAGTTTGACAGGAAAACTGGAAATTTCTTTCCTTGGTCCCCCAATCAGTGCTTTACCCTGTTAACTATCTC